>JAESGW010000233.1_pt1 | contig 92199 bp, 88 predicted proteins | sample 9269791 | NCBI WGS metagenome assembly JAESGW01 (sample SAMN16773120, study PRJNA677053) | algae metagenome | isolation source: Aphanocapsa lilacina HA4352-LM1 and co-occurring heterotrophs from near cave... | place: USA: Maniniholo cave, near Haena, Kauai, HI | collected 2009-07-28 | reverse complement strand
GGCGAACACGCGTCGCCTGCCAGTGCCTGATCGCAGCCGCCGCCCAGAACATGAAAAAGATCGCAATCAGCCTCTGGCCAAAGCCAAAACCAAGCCTCGCATGAGGCCAAAGCGGGCTCGCAACGGCCTTGGCATCTGCCCCCCGACATCAATCCAAAAGCTCAATCAACCCACAAAACAAAACCCCGCCGAAATTCGACGGGGTTTGTCAGCAGTCTGAGGCCGCCTTCGGGCGGCCTTTTTCTTTTCCGCATGCTGTTCCGGCCGGCCTGGCTTATGCTTGGAAGCGCAACTTCAAGCCGCCCGGTGGAAATCACCATGGTCCGCATGCTCGCACTGGCAGTCGCCATAGTCTTTGCCGCTGGCCCAGCAGAGGCCGCGTCGAACAAGTTTCTCAAGCGAGCAACCTCGTTCGACAGTTGCTGGATGCGCGCCTATGACAAGGCGATCGAAAAGGGTGCCAACGCGCGAAAGGCTGCCGGCAAAGCCGACAGCCACTGCAAGAAAAAGGGCAAGAAGCTTCTCAAGGAGGGCGGCTCGAAATATTCGCTCAAGGACCGGCGCAAGGCGCTTCGGGGCTCGCGAGCGTATTAGCCCGTTCACGCCGCGTCAGTTGGTCGGCGGCTGGGACGCGCCCGCCTCTGCGACGGAGGCCACGGGTTTCTCGACCTCGGCATAAGGCACACGATAGCCATTGGCGGCCAGCCAGTTGATGGCTGCACGCGGCTCGTCGGTCTGGATCATCGTCGCGCCGCGTTCGGCCCAGAAGCCGAACACTTCGTTGGGAAACCCGGCGGCCACTGCCAGTTCGTCGCCGCGGCCGCCGGCGAGATAGCCACCCGGCTTGTTGACGATGGCATGAGTGTCAACCCAGATGTGCCAGTTGCCGCGAATGGCCGCTGCCTTGACCCTGGCCGAAAACAGCGGCCCGCCAGATACGGTCATTGTTTCGGTGTCGCCGCGCCAGGCAATCATCTCCACGGCATTTGCGGCGAAAGCCTTGCCCGATGCCTCGACGAAAGCGGGGTCGCGCACGGCGTCGTCAGCCATGATCGGCATGAACTGGAAGCCTTGCCCCACCCGCGCCATCACCGCCTTCACGGTGGCGACACGCTCGGCATTCCACAGGTTCGCCTTGACCACCACCTGCTCTTCCATCTCCATGGCGCGCGCCAGCGCAACCATGTCGATGAGGTCGGCGGTGTCGAGCTTGTTGTCGAGATTGACCAGGATCCTGCCCTTGGCGACCGACAGATATTCCCGCAGCGTCGGCACTGTTTCGGCGGTGACAGTGCCGGTACCCTCGACGACGAGCCGGCATGTCCTGAGCTCGTCCATGGCGCGGGTTACGACCTCGCCCGTGCAGTCGGTGGTACGGTCGAGCCAGCTGTCATGCATGACGATCAGTTCGCCGTCGGCGGAGCGGCGGATGTCGATCTCGACCATTTCGGCGCCGAGAGAGATCGCATCGCGCAGGGCGGCGATGGAGTTTTCGGCAAAGCGCCGCTTGCCGTCCTGCAGGCCGCCTGCCCTGTGCGCCACGACCATCACATGGTCACGCCACTGATTGGCATTTTCGAAGCGCGCGAGGATCTCTTCGGAACGAGAACCGGCATGGCCAGACGTCGCCAGAGCGAGGGTCAGCAAGACCGAGACTGCGCCTGCCAGAACTGTCCGCATGGGAATCGCTCCATGGCTTGATATGCCTGGAGCGACCTAAAAGGCGGCGATGACATGGGCGTGAAAGACAGATGACAGGGCGATGAATGCAGCTGTCACACGCAATTCGCCATGGGGCTGGCATGTTGGTTCAGGCTTCTGTAGTTCTTGCGCCTCGCAATTCTGAACGACCGAATTCCGAAAGACCGAATAAGGAAACTGCCCATGCCCTCTTCGTCGATCGATCACGCCTTTACCGCACGCGGCCCCAAGGGTCGCTCGGGTGATCCGACCTATGCAGGGGCATTGTCCTTCATGCGCCGCAAGTATTCGAAGAATGTCACTGGGGCCGAGGCGGTGGTCTGGGGCATCCCCTTCGACGCCGCCGTCACCAACCGGCCGGGCGCACGCTTCGGCCCGCAGGCCATCCGTCGCGCCTCGGCGATCTTCGATTGCGACCCGCAATACCCGTTCAACCGCGACCTGTTCGACGACCTCGCCGTCATCGACTATGGCGACTGCCTGCTCGACAGCGGCAACCACCAGAAGACCCCTGCTGCAATCGAGCGCGAAGCAGCCAAGATCCTGAGATCGGGCGCCTTCCTTTTGACGCTCGGCGGCGACCATTTCGTCACCTGGCCGGTGCTGAAGGCGCATGCGGCGATCCACGGCCCGATGGCGCTGGTGCAGTTCGATGCCCACCAGGACACCTGGCCTGACGACGGCAAGCGCATCGATCACGGATCGTTCGTGGCGCGCGCCGTCAAGGACGGCATCATCGACCCCGATCGCTCGATCCAGATCGGCATCCGTACGCACGCGCCCGACGATTGCGGCATCAAGATCCTCTACGGCCACGAGGTCGAGGAGATGCGCGCTGCCGACATCGCCTATGCGATCGCCGAACGCACCGGCGGCAAGAAGACCTATGTCACCTTCGACATCGACTGCCTCGACCCGGCCTTTGCGCCCGGAACCGGCACGCCGGTGGCCGGCGGCCCGTCGTCGGCCAAGATCCTGTCGGTGCTGCGCCAGATGACCCAGATCGACATCGTCGGCGCCGACATCGTCGAGGTTGCACCGGCCTATGACCATGCCGATATTACGGCTATCGCCGGCTCGACGGTCGCCATGCATTATCTCGGCCTGTTGGCCGAGAAGAAGGCGCGCGACAAGGCCTGAGGCATTGAATCAACGGCTTGCGGACGAGAGTCCGAATTTGGCCATAACCACCTGAAATAACGAATTTTTCGACGGACGGCAGACAATGAAACCGAAAATCTTCATCGACGGCGAACACGGCACCACGGGCCTCCAGATACGCACGCGCCTCGCCGCCCGCGACGACCTCGCCGTGCTGTCGATCCCGGAAGCCGAACGCCGCAACGTCGACCTCAGGGCCGAGCGCCTGCACGAGGCGGATGTCGCCATCCTGTGCCTGCCCGACGATGCCTCGAAGGAAGCCGTCCGCATTCTCGAAGGCAACAACTCGACCCGCATCATCGATACGTCGACGGCGCATCGCGTCCACCCCGACTGGGCCTATGGCTTTGCCGAGATGGACGCTGCCCAGCGCAAGCGCATCGCCGATGCACGGCTCGTCGCCAACCCGGGCTGCTATCCGACCGGCGCGATCTCGCTGATCCGTCCGCTGGTCGCGGCCGGCACCCTGCCGGCCGACTACCCTGTCAGCGTCAACGCCGTTTCCGGCTACACCGGCGGCGGCAAGCAGATGATCGGCCAGATGGAGGACGCCTCGCGCCCCGACCACATCGCTGCGCCGCACTTCCTCTACGGCCTGCCGCTGATGCACAAACACGTTGCCGAGATGAAGCAGCATGGCCTGCTCGAGCGCCGCCCGATCTTTGCGCCCTCGGTCGGCCGCTTTGCCCAGGGCATGATCGTCCAGGTGCCGCTGCACCTCGCCGACCTCAATGGCTCGGCCTCGATCGCCGACATCCACGCAACGCTTGCCGCGCACTATGCCGGACAGGAAATCGTCGAGGTCGTGCCGCTTGAGGTCAGCGCCAAGCTCGACCGGCTTGACCCGACCGAGCTTGCCGACACCGACGGCATGAAGCTCTATGTCTTCGGCACCGAAGGCCAGGGCCAGGTCAACCTCGTGGCGCTGCTCGACAATCTCGGCAAGGGCGCTTCCGGTGCCGCTGTCCAGAACATGGACCTGATGCTCGGGCTCAAGCACTAGGAATGGATCAGGCTGGCATTTCCGATCGCGGGCCGGAACGGTGGCCAAAGAACTGGAATGTCAGCGATCCCCAGCTGATTGCCGAGACGTTTTCCAGCCGCATCTGGAAGGTGCGGCTGGCCGACGGCAAACCGGCCGTGGTCAAGGCGCTCAAGCCGTTCGACGATGTCGCCGACGAATTGCGCGGCGCACATTATCTCAGCTGGCGCGACGGCGTCGGCGCCGTGCGCCTGCTCGGCTTCGAGGGGCACGACATGCTGCTCGAATATGCCGGCGAGCGATTGCTCGTCGATGAACTGAACGATCACGGCGACCGCCACGCCACCGACATCGCCAACGAGGTGATGGCGCAGCTGTTTTCGCCGTCCGACGTCCCGCCTCCTGCCGATCTGCAGCCGCTGCGGCAGCGCTTCGACAGCCTGTTCAAGAAGGCCGAACTCGATCGCGACGCCGGGCTTGCAAGCCCCTACCGGGACGCATCAGTCATTGCCGAGCGTCTGCTGTCCGATCCGCACGAGCTGCGCGTGCTGCATGGCGACCTGCATCACGACAACATCCTTTTCGGCGAGCGCGGCTGGCTGGTCATCGACCCCAAGGGCATCCTTGGCGATCCGGGTTTCGACGCGGCGAACTTCTTCTACAACCCGCTTGACCGGCACGACGACCTCTGCGTCGATCCTCAGCGCATCGCCTACATGGCCGAGGTCTTCGCCAGGACGCTGGGGCAGCGCCCTGACACGATCCTGGATCACGCCATCGCTTGGGGCTGCCTGTCGTCGTCCTGGCACGCCGAGGACAAGAACGACGAGGACGAGGCGAGCGAACTCGCCGTCGTCGCAGCCGTCAGAGCTGTTCGCGCTAGCTTCTGACCGCGACGTCGTTTTCAAGGGGATATGCCCCCTTGGTCGCGCGCCAATGCGCCGTGGCAAAGATCAGCACGATCAGCGCAAAACCCTGATGCAGCAGCGCCCAGTGCATATGCGCCTGCATCAGCAAGGTGCCGACGCCGATTGCCGCCTGCGCAACGATCAGCAAAGCCAGCACCCAGGCCCGGCGGGAATGGGTCGTGCGCGGCGCCTGTGTCATTGTCGTGAACGCATGCCAGAACGCCACGACCAGCACCGTATAGGCGAACATGCGGTGGACGAACTGCACGGTCTTCGGGCTTTCGAAGAAGTTGCGCCAGACGGGCTCGATGACCAAAAGGTCGCCGGGGATGATGGCGCCGTCCATCAGCGGCCAGGTGTTGTAGGAAAGGCCGGCATGCAGGCCGGCAACCAGGGCGCCGAGATAGATCTGCAACATCACCAGCAGCACCATGATGCCCGCGAAGCGCTGAATGCGCCGGTCCGCCGGCGCCTCCGAATAGGTCGCAAGGCCCCGCGCGATGTAGGCGACAGCGGTAACGATGATGCAGGCGAAGGTGAGATGGATCGCCAGCCGGTACTGGCTGACCGAGACACGCTCCGACAACCCCGAGGCGACCATCCACCAGCCGATGAACCCCTGGAACCCGCCGAGCGCCAGCAGGCCGACGAGGCGCGGTTTCAGCCGCCGCTCGAGGCGGCCCGAGATCCAGAAGAAGGCGAGCGGAATGGCAACGAGGAAGCCGACGCCGCGGGCGAGCAGGCGATGAGCCCATTCCCACCAGAAAATGCCCTTGAACTCGTCAACGGTCATGCCCTTGTTGATCTGCTCATATTGCGGGATCTGCTGATACTTCTCGAACTCCTCCTGCCATTCGGCCTGGTTGAGCGGCGGAATGACGCCGTGGATCGGCTTCCATTCGGTGATGGAGAGACCGGAGCCGGTCATGCGGGTGGCGCCGCCGACCATGACAAGCGCAAACAGCACCAGCAGCACGAGATAAAGCCAGCCGCGAACCAGCGTGCGGTTGCGCAGCTCCCTGTTGCGCTCGGCAAGCGGTGCGGCAGTGTTGGTCATGGCTGACATTACAATCTTTCCCGGCAATCGTTCCCGGCTCATCGAAACCGCGGGACTGGTGGACCATGATGGCCCCGCTGGCAAGTTCGGCCCACGCGACACGCAGTCGCGCCGGCCGCCCTACCCGGTTGCACCGGCTGGCCAGAGCGACTATGCGAAGCCTGGACAAAGGATGAAGAAATGCCCGTGCGCGTCAAGAAGCTGATCGGAACCGTGCTGCTGGTGCTGCTGGTCGTCGTCTACGCGCTGATCGCGACCATGGTGGCTGTTGCCCAGCTGTCGCAATCAGGCCCTGTCACCCACCTGCTGTTCTTCTTCCTCAGCGGCCTCCTCTGGATCCTGCCTGCGATGCTGATCATCAAATGGATGGTCAAGCCATCCAAGACCGCCGGTCACTGAACCTACACAGTCACGAGCTTGCGACCGCCATTGGTGATCAATGTCGTCGCGCCCGACAGCATGGCGCGCATCGATGCGAGATCCTGGTAGCGGCCGTTGACCGAAATCCGCGGCAAAGCATGCATATGCGCGGCATGGCCGGGTACAAGAACGCCGTGCCGGGTCGTGACCGCCGACACGAAGCCGGCCTGGCGCGCCAGATGGGTCTCGCGCATGCCAGCCGCCGCCGCATAGCCGTAAGGATAGGCGAAATGCTGCGGTGCCTCGCCCAATTCGGCCTCGATCAGACTGCGCGAGCGGTGCATCTCGCGCAGCGCCTTGCCGGCTTCGAGGCGCTTGAGATTGCAGTGATGGACCGTGTGGGCCCCGATCGTGACCAGCTTGTGGCTGGCGGCTCGCCTGATCTCGGTCCAATCCATCAACAGGTCGCGGTTCGGCGCCGAGGCGTCGACGCCAACCTGCTCGGCCAGGCCGCGCAGCACCTGCCGCTGATCTTCTTCCGACACTTCCGACGTCAGCCAGTCGGACAGTTCAAGGAAAGCGCCTTTGCGGTCACGCGGCGTGGTGCATTCGAATGTGCGTTGCTCGCCCATGACCGTGGCCGTCACCGGCTTGCCGGCTTCGACGATGTCGTCGAGAACCTCCCACCACAGGTCGGCAGCACCCGAGGTGAGCCCCGGCGCGACATAGATGGTGATGGGCGCGCCATGGCTCTCGAGAACCGGCAAGGCCTCGATGAGATTGTCGCGATAGGCGTCGTCGGCAGTGAGCGCTGCGAAGGGCCCCGTCGTGTGGGCGGAGCTCAGGCGGCCGACAACCTCATCCATGGAGACGAAGGCATAACCGAGCCGCTTCATCTCGCCGATAAGCACGTCGAGAAAGCCGGGCGTTATGGTCAGATGACGATTGGGGCCGTCGGGCCGGTCGAGCAGCGCACTGACCCGGTGCAGCATGAGGATAACGCCGACGCCGCCCACCAGCGGCTTGGCCAGAGCGCCAAGCCCACCATATCCGATCAGCAGGAAAGCCAGCTTTCTGGCTATGTCGATCATTCCTTCACCTTTGGCGCCTAGGCTCGGTGGCGTCGAGCATACCGAGGAATGCTCCATATATGCCGACCAATAGCCGGCAAGGATTGAAGTATGGTTGACGCTACTGCCCCCAGCGAAAACAATGCCTTGCTCCGTCATGCTGCCGCCACCGGCAACGCGACGACGGCAGTTGTGCTGGCGGCTTCGTGCGATGCGTTGAGCGCCTACGGCAAGTTCACCACCATCCATGCGCCGGCCCAGAGCCCGGAATGGGTTGCCGCCTGGATCGAGACCAGCAAACCCGACGCCATCCTGGCCACTTTGAGCGCCAATGGCCGGCCGGTCATGTCGCTTGCCCTTGAAGTCGTCCGCGAAGGGCCGTTTCGCATTGCCAGGTTCCTGGGCGGCAAACATGCCAACGGCAACTTTCCGGCTGCCGACAGGAACTGGCTTGCGGCGGCCAGTGCCGATGACATCAGCGTCCTCGTCCGCGCAATCGGCACGGCCCGGCCGGATATCGACCTCGTTGCCTTCGACCGCCTGTTCAGCGACCTCGATGGCCTGCCCAATCCATTGCTGAGGCTGCCGTCGGCGCCGAGCCCGAATCTCGCACTTGCCGTCGATCTCGACGGCGGCTTCGAGCGCGTGCTGACGCGAACCAGCGGCAAGAAGAAGCGCAAGCGGCATCGCAGCCAGGAGCGAAAATACGAAGCTCTCGGCGGCGCACGGCGCACAATGGCAACGACGACCGTCGAGGCCAATGCCATGCTCGACGCGTTCTTCGCCATGAAAGAGCAGCGCTTTGGCGCGATGGGCATCACCGACGTGTTTGCCGAGACCAACGTACGCACATTCTTCCGCAAGCTGTTCGTCGACGCGCTGGCAAGCGAACATCCATCCTTCGTCCTGCACGGGCTCGAGGTCGGCGGCAAGTATCGCGCGGTGACCGGCTCGAGCCGTGCCGGAAATCGACTGATCTGCGAGTTCGGCGCCATATCAGACGACGAACTGGCCCATGCCAGCCCAGGCGAATACCTGTTCTTCGACAACATATCAGAAGCCTGCGGCCAGGGCTTCGGTGTCTACGATTTCAGCGTCGGCGACGAGCCTTACAAGCGGCAGTGGTGCGACCTCGAGATCCAGCATGCCGATGTGCTGGCGCCGCTGACGGCCAAGGGCCGCGTCTATGCCCTTGGCCTGAGGTCGCTGTCGCGCGCCAAAAGCGTCGTCAAGAACAACGACAGGATGTGGGCGCTGATCAAACGCTTGCGTTCAGGCGTGCGCGGCAAGCCGGCCGCGGCGGCGCCCCCCGAAGAAGATTAGCTCAGGCAGCCGTCCGCGTCGGCTGCGGCGTCGTCGGCAAGTGATGGCCGACCGGGGTCACCAGGATGACGTCCTCGTAGCCGCCGGCGCGCAGGCCGTCGGCGACATAGGCAATCTCATCGTCATGGCGGAGGAAGCTGACCAGCACCTCGGTGCCGTCGCCGACCAGCCGCGTGATTTCGCCGGCGTCGGCCGGGCCGCATTCGACGACGACGAGGTCATAGGCGGTCGTCAGCGAGTCCATGATGATCGGCAGACGGTCGGCGGCACGCATGGCGCGCGCCGGATCGGCTGTGCCGACCGGCATGACATCGCAATCGGAATAATGGTCGGCGCGGATGACATCGGTGAACTGGGCTTCGGAGGCGAGCAGGTTGGTGATACCGGGATAACGGCCACCATCGAGCATCGGCCCTGCCGCGGCACCCGAAGCGGTCAAATCGAGCAGCAGCACGCGCAGGCCGGAATCTGCCACTTCGCGGGCAACCAGTACCGCCGTTGCTGCCGCATCGTCGCCCTCGGGTGAAACGAAGATGGCACGCGCGGCACCCCCGGCAATCAGCCTTTCCGCCGCCATCTCGATGCTGATGCCGCCATGGGTCGGCGCTTGCATGGGTTCTGCAGCAGGCTCATCGGCGACGGCAAGATCGTCCTGCGTATCGACCATCTCCTGCGGCTCGCCGTCGACGTCGGCAAGCGGAGCTGCAACCGCCGGCTCTTCTGCTTCAACCCAGGCCCTGGGCGCGTCATCTTCCGGCAGCTCGGCGGCGTGGCGCGCCGGCATCGCCACCGTCACAGGTGTAACGCGGGCGCCGGCGGCGGGGCGCATGGCGCGACCGGAGAACAACTCCTGCAGCAGGGTGAAGATCGCCATCAGCAGCAGCGAACCGACGAAGGCGGCGCCGACGATCGGGACGACCTTGGGAAAGTAGGATTCGGACGGAACGATCGCTGTTGAAAACACGCGCGCGTCGACCGGCAGATAGTTGCGGTCCTGACGCGATGCGGCCTCGCGATAGCGGGTGAGATAGGATTCGAGCAGCGCGCGCTGGGCCGCGGCCTCGCGCTCCAAGGCGCGCAGTTCGACCTCCTCCTCGGAGACGCGGGCCGACTCGACCTTCAGCCGGTTGAGGTCGGCGACAAGCTGCTTTTCGCGCAGGTCGGCGCTGCTGGCCTCGTTGACCAGTCCGACAAGCACCTTTTCAGCCTGCGAGCGGATCTGCGCGTCGAGGTCCGAAAGCTGGGAATTCAGCGCCCGGATGCGCGGATGATTGGGCAAAAGCGATGTCGAAAGATCGGCGATATCGGCGCGCAGCTGAATCTGGCGCTCGCGCAGGCGCTGGATCAGGCCAGATGACAGCACCTCCGGGATGGCGTCGATCGACCCGCCGCCCTTCAAGGCCTGGCGCACGCTCTGCGCCGTGGCCTCGGCGGCCGAACGGCCGGCACGGACACGCGACAGTTCGCTCGAAAGTTCGGACAGCTGCTGGGTGGCAAGTGCGGAATTGTTCTGCCCGACGAGCAGGTCGGATTGCGAGCGGAAGCTGGCGACCTTGGCCTCGGCATCCTTGACGCGCTTGTTGAGGTCGGCGATCTCCGGCTTCAGCCAATCGGTCGCCTCGGTGCTCGACTCGAGCTTCGAGCCGCGCTGGAATTCGAGATAGGCCTCTGCGATCGCATTGGGCACCGCTGCCGCAAGCTTGGGATCGGCCGAAGAGAACTGGATGACGATGACGCGCGATTTTTCGACGCGATAGACGGTCAGCTGTTCGCGGAATGCCTTGAGCACGCGCTCTTCGGGCGGCAGCTCGCTGGGATCGCTCTTCAGCCCGGCAATCACCAGCAGGCGCGATATCGTCGACATCTCCGAAGCGGCGTCGAACTCCGGCAGGCTGGCGAGGTCGAGCTTCCTGGCAACCTGCTTGAGGATGTCGGTCGAACCGATGACCTCGACCTGGCTCGTCACCCCCTCCTCGTCGAGGATCGGACGTTCGTTGTCGCCGCTGCCGTCGGGCCGGGTGAAGACGGACTCGCGCGTTTCGATCAGAAGTCGGGTCTCGGCGCGGTATTTCGGCGTCGCCAGCGAAGTCAGCACGAAGGCAAGAGCAGTGGCGGCAACCGAAAACAGCAGCAGGCGCAGCCAGTTCCTCGCAAGACTGGCGAAGAGCTGACGCAGATCGACATCGACATCACCGGCAGTGGATTGGACGCCAGACATGCAGTTCCTACTCCGAGGCTGAGCAGACTGCACGGTAAACAAACATGGTAACCCATGCGTTAACGGCGCAACCTCGTATACAACCCAGGCCATGCAAGATGGGCCACGTCCTTTACCGGGCATTAACCCTAACAAGTCGATAACTGGCGCGAACCAATACTCCGCTGCATGGCGGCAAGCCGTCGAAGGTGTGTCTGCAGAAATGAAAAGCTCCCTTCCCATTTGCCATGCGCTTCTCGCAGCCATGCTGGTCGTCAGCGGCTGCTCGAGCTACCGCCCCGCGCCTGCTGCCTTTCATGAAGTGCTCGACCAGCCTTACCGTCTCGGCGCCGGCGACCGCATCCGCGTCACCGTCTTCGAGCAGGAAAGCCTGACCAACACCTACAGCGTCGACCAGTCGGGCTACATCTCCTTCCCGCTCGTCGGCGGCGTCCCGGCGCGCGGCTATACTGCGCAGGAGGTCGAAAAGGCGCTGGCCGCCAAGCTGCGCCAGGGCTATCTGCGCGATCCCGACGTTTCCGTCGAGGTCGATCGCTACCGGCCGATCTTCGTCATGGGCGAAGTGGGTGCGGCCGGCCAGTACTCCTATGTTCCCGGCCTGACCGTCCAGAAGGCCGTGGCCATGGCCGGCGGCTACAGCGCCCGCGCCAACCAGGGCAATGTCGACATCACCCGCGACATCAACGGCAAGGTGATGACCGGCCGCGTGCTGACCACGGACCCGCTTCTGCCCGGCGACACGATCTACGTGCGCGAGCGGCTGTTCTAAGCCGCCGTGCAGCAGACCCCGCCCCGCCAGCTCAGGATCGTCCATTGCTTCAGGTCGCCGGTCGGCGGCATCTTCAGGCATGTGCGTGATCTGACCGAAGCGCAGGTGGCCGCCGGCCATCAGGTCGGCATCATCTGCGACTCGACCACCGGCGGCGAGCATGAGGAGCGCCTGTTCGAGGCGATCCGGCCGATGCTGGCGCTCGGCATCAGGCGCACGTCGATGCAGCGTCATATCGGGCCAGGCGACATCGCGGCGGGCTGGCGCACCTACAAGATCATCAAGGAATTGCGGCCGGACGTGCTGCACGGGCATGGCGCCAAAGGTGGTGCCTATGCGCGTGCGTTCGGCTCACTGTTGCGGGTTTCAAGGTATTGCGTGGCCCGCCTCTATTCGCCGCATGGCGGCACTCTGCACTATGACGAAAGGACGATGACCGGAAAGCTGTTCTTCGGGCTCGAACGCCTGATGGAGCGTTTCACCGATCATCTGCTGTTCGTCTCCGACTACGAACGCCGCACCTTCATCCGTAAGGTCGGTGAGCCGCGCGTGCCCAACAGCCTGGTCTATAACGGCCTGCGCGACGCGGAATTCGAACCGGTAGCGGCTCAGCCCGATGCCGCCGACTTTCTCTACATCGGCATGATGCGCGACCTGAAGGGTCCCGACATGTTCATCGACGCGGTGAAGGCGGCAAGGCAGGAACTCGACAAGGACGTCACCGCTGTCATGGTCGGCGACGGCGAGGATCTGCCGCGCTACCACGCGCAGGTCGAAAGCCTCGAGCTCGACGGCAAGATCCGCTTCCTTGCGCCGATGCCGGCGCGCCAGGCATTTGCGCTTGCCCGCTTCGTCGTCGTGCCGTCGCGCGCCGAGGCGATGCCTTACATCGTGCTCGAGACACTTGCCGCCGCAAAGCCGATCGTGGCGACCGCCGTGGGCGGCATTCCGGAGATTCTCGGAGCCCGGTCGCCGGCGCTGGTCAATCCGGACGCTGGCGAAATCAGCCTGAAGATGATCGAGGCCTTCCGGTCGCCTGCTGCCTATGCCGCCGCGATGCCCGACACCGCCGAGCTCAAGGCCCGTTTCGGCGTCGACGTGATGGCCCGCGAAGTCGAGAAAGCCTACTTCTCCGCGCTGCCGAAAGAACGCGCCTGAAATACGCTACAAGACAATTTTGTTGCTCAAGGGTTTCTTAGCTCATCTTTGATATGTCAATCTGGCAAACGGGCGACCGGCCAACAGATCGACGACGATGAACAACTTCGACCCAAAGCGCCGCTTCACCCCGGAAGCCGTGAAGGCGGCTGACGGCGACGGCAAATCGACCGACAAGGCCAAGCTGAGCAATGTCGCGCAAGAGGTGGCAGCGCAGTACCGTCGCGACACCATGTCCCCGGTCATGCTCAGCGGCATCCTGCGCCTGACCGAATTCGGCATGCTTTTCGTCACGGGCTTGGCACTCTATGCCTATCACGTCGGATTCCTCGGCCATCTGAGCTGGCAATATCCGCTGGTCATCCTCGCCGCCTCGCTGGCCGCGATCGTCCTTTTCGAGATCATGGACTGCTACCAGCTGCAGTCGCTGATGCGGCCGGGCGTCTCGCTGGGACGGATGGCGCTGTGCTGGGCCACCACCTTCGCCCTGATGGCGGTCACCGCCTTCTTCATGAAGGTTTCGGCGGAGTTTTCGCGCCTGCTGTTCGGCAGCTGGTTCGTCATCGGGCTGGCGCTGCTCGTCGTCCAACGCCTGATCATGGCACGGGTCATCCGACGCTGGGCCCGCAACGGCCGCATGGAGCGGCGGGCAGTCATCGTCGGCGGCGGCAAGGCAGCCGAAGTGCTGATCCGCTCGATCGAGCAGCACCCCTACAACGACATCCGCATTTGCGGCATCTTCGACGACCGCGACGACCGGCGCTCGCCGCCGATCGTCGCCGGCTATCCCAAGCTCGGCACCGTCTCGGAACTGTTGGAATTCGCCCGCATCGCGCGCATCGACATGCTGATCGTGTCGCTGCCGCTGACGGCCGAAACCCGGGTTCTGCAGCTGCTCAAGAAGCTCTGGGTGCTGCCCGTCGACATCCGCCTGTCGGCGCACTCCAACCAGTTGCAGTTCCGGCCGCGCTCCTATTCCTATATCGGCGCGGTGCCGATGCTCGACATTTTCGACAAGCCGATCAACGACTGGGATTCGGTCGCCAAGCGCGCCTTCGACATCATCTTCAGCCTGTTCGGCATCGTCGTCTTTTCGCCCGTCATGCTGGCAACCGCGATCGCCATCAAGCTCGACAGCAAGGGCCCGGTGCTGTTCAAGCAGAAGCGCCACGGCTTCAACAACGAGGTGATCGAGGTCTACAAGTTCCGCTCGATGTTCACCGAGCTGTCCGACCCCTCGGCGAAAAAGACGGTGACCAAGAACGACCCGCGCGTCACCCGCGTCGGCCGCATCATCCGCAAGACCTCGATCGACGAGCTGCCACAGTTCTTCAATTCGCTGTTCGGCAGCCTGTCCCTGGTCGGCCCGCGCCCGCATGCGATTGCGGCGCAGTCGCACAACCTGCTCTACAATGAAGTGGTCGACGGCTACTTCGCCCGCCACAAGGTCAAGCCCGGCGTCACCGGCTGGGCCCAGATCAATGGCTGGCGCGGCGAGATGGACACCGACGAGAAGATCCGCAAGCGCACCGAGTTCGACCTCTACTACATCGAGAACTGGTCGCTCTGGTTCGACATCAAGATCCTGTTCCTGACGCCGATCCGCCTGCTCGACACGGAAAACGCCTATTGAGCGCGATCAGCTATGATCTGCCGCGGGCCGCGATCAACGCCAAGCTGATCGGGCTCATCTCCACCGGCGCCATTGCGCTGGGCGTCTTGCTGTCGGGTTTCGTCATCCGCGAGCCGGCGCCTTACGAACTCTACATGGCCGGGCTGATCGCGGTGTGGTCGCTGTTTGGCCTGCGCATTTCGCGTGCCATCACCCCGTTGCTGGTGCTGATCGTGACCTTCAACATCGGCGGCATGATTGCGATGACGCAGATGGCGGAGCTGATGAACACGCCGCTCTATCTCGCCGTGTCGCTGTTCCTCGGCTTCACCGCCATCTTCTTCGCCGCGGTCACCGAAGCCGATCCGAGGCTGTTCAGGGTGATCTTCCTGTCCTGGGTGGCGTCGGCAGTGGTTACCTCGGTGCTCGGCATGCTCGGCTATTTCGGCGCCGTGCCCGGGGCGGAGATGTTCACCAAATATGGCCGCGCCGCCGGCGCCTTCCAGGACCCGAACGTCTTCGGGCCCTTCCTCACCTTGCCCGGCATCTACCTGCTCTACCGCGTGCTGACCGGCAATCCGCTCAAGATGGCGATCTATGCGGTGCCGCTGCTCATCGTCACCGGCGGCATCTTCCTGTCGTTCTCGCGCGGCGCCTGGGGGCTGTTCGGCGCCTCGGCCATCCTGCTCACCGGCTTCCTGTTCCTGCAAAGCGACAACGGCAGGTTCCGGCTGCGGATCGTGGTGATGAGCATTGCCGCCATCGCGCTGCTGACCGTCGCACTGCTGATCGTGCTGCAGATCCCCAGCATCGCAGAACTGTTCACCACACGCGCCCAGCTCGTCCAGGATTACGACGGCGCGCGGCTCGGCCGCTTCGCCCGCTACGCAATAGGCTTCCTCCTGGCGACGGAGAAACCCTTCGGCATCGGACCGCTGGTGTTCGGCCAGATCTATGGCGAGGACACGCACAACATCTGGCTCAAGACGTTGATGGACTATGGCTGGCTCGGCTTTGCCAGCTACCTCCTGCTTATCGTCTGGACCGTCGCCGCCGGGTTCCGCATCCTGCTGCGCAACCGGCCCTGGCAGCCCTATCTGCTGTCGGCCTATGTCGTTTTCCTCGGCCATATCGCGCTCGGCACCGTCATCGACACCGACCATTGGCGCCACTTCTACCTGCTGCTCGGCCTGATCTGGGGCTCGATAGCGCTCGAAGCCCGCCACCAGCGCGCCCAGACCTCGCCCGCCTACTGACGCCTCGCCCGGTTTCTGACTCGCCGGCGACGGGCGCCGTTGCACACAAGATCTGCGTTTTGTGAACGGTCCGGCACCGCTTTGCCGGCTCAACTCAGCGTGACCGCTTTGTGAATCAGAGTGACCGATCAGCCTATGGCAATCGGAAAGGTAGGCGCCTATCTCACAGTGGTCAGCGAGACGGCAAAACAACAACCGCCGCTTTGCTACCGAAAAAAGAAAGGAATACCCCCATGAAGAAGATCATCCTCGCCGCTTCGGCAATCACTCTGATGTCTGGTGCGGCATTTGCTTCGTCCGCAGAAGGTGTTGTTGCCAAGTTCGACCCGGCCGTTCGCGTCATTACGCTCGAAAGCGGCCAGAGCTACTCGGTTCCGCGTGACGTTGCTATCCCGTCGATCCAGACCGGCGAGAAGGTTTCGATCCAGCTCAACGACGAAGGCGACAAGGTACAGGGCGTGCTCCGCTAAGCGGAAACCGCGATATCCCTGAACTGCCGATACCACCGAAAAAGCCACGGGCCCTCCCACCCGTGGCTTTTTTGTCGTTTGCGACGCCTGGCTCGCGGCACGAAGCGCAGATCCGCCCCATCGACCGCTACCTTGCCTCACACAGCATACACGGACGCACAGTTTCGCTCCGCAAGCCTCCACGATCCACACACGCACGACAATCCGGACACGCAGGGCCTGGCTGCGACCACAGCCATCCGCACAACGGCGCAACCAGACTCGATGTTGCGCCAGGGTCGTTGCGCACAACTGCGCCGATTTGTGAACGGTCCGGCACCGGTTTGCCGGCTCAACTCGGCGTGACTGCTTTGTGACTGAGAGTGACCGCTCCAGCTATGGAAGTCCAAAAGTTAGGTGCCTATCTATCAGTGGTAAGCGAAACGACAAAACAACGAACCGTCGATCCGCTACCGAACATTGAAAGGACTAAAACAATGAAGAAGATCATCCTCGCCGCTTCGGCTGTCGCAATGATGTCAGGTGCTGCATTTGCTTCCTCCGCGAACGGCGTTGTTTCTCAGTTCAACGAGCAGGCGCGCGTCATTACGCTCGAGAGCGGCCAGAGCTACACCGTCCCGCGCGACGTCGCCATCCCGGCGATCCAGGCTGGCGAAAAGGTATCGATCCAGCTCAACGACGAAGGCGACAAGGTCAATGCCGTTCTCCGCTAAGGCGGAACAGCCTTGACGGCCTGACTTGCCTCACAAGCTGGCCACTTCAGCAAAAAGCCATGGGTCCTCCCACCCATGGCTTTTTTTGCGCTTCAAGACATGCCTGACACGGGGTCCGTAGGCGAAAACAATCGCGCGAACGGCCGTTCGCCATCGGAGTTTCAACGATCCCGCGGCACGTTCGCGTGATCGAAACGTGTCTCGAGTTTACCTGTCAGCGTGTAACAAGCACGGCCAGCTGATCGTAGTTGACGGTATCAGCAAGGTGCCCCGCAGCAAAAGCAGCACCTCGCACAACCCCATCAGGAGAACGATCATGAACAAGCTCATCTTGGCTGCCGCCGCATTCGCACTCTTCTCCGGCTCGGCTCTCGCCTCCGACGCCAGCGGCGTCGTCACCCGCTTCAACGCCGACACCCGCGTCATCACGCTCCAGGGCGGCGACAGCTACACCATCCCGCGCGATGTCGCCCTGCCCTCGGTCAAGGTCGGCGACAAGATCTCGATCCTCTTCAACGACGAAGGCGACCAGATCCGCAACGTGCTGGCCGGCCCTGACATGATGTAAGCCCGCCACGGCAAGACGACAGTGAAGCCATGGGCGCACTCCACGCCCATGGCTTTTTGTTGCACCCGGTCACGCCTGTTGCGCCCGGCCCGACCGCGGCCGACCTCTGCCCGAAAGTTCTCGGGCCATCGGAACTTCAAGCCGGTGCGACACCGTGACAGCGACAAAAGCGCGTGAGCTATTCGTGTTAGTTGTTTACCGAACCAAACCAACGGCAGGCCGTTTCTTCTCTGCACAAAGCAATTGGCGTCTCCCTCCCGGATCCAAGCTTTGGTCATCAAGCAACAGGAGAAGTACAATGAGAAAGCTCATCCTTGCCGCCTCCGCCCTCGCACTCATGTCGGGCGCAGCCCTTGCCACCGAGGTCGATGGCACCGTTGCCAAGTTCAACCCGGCGGTCCGCGTCATCACGCTCACCAATGGCGAGAGCTTCACCATCCCGCGCGACGTCGCGATCCCGCCGCAGCTGGCTCCCGGCAAGCGGGTGGCCATCGACCAGCATGACAACGGCGCCAAGATCGAATCCGTGATGGTGGGCGCGGCAAGCTAGCGTCCGGCCCATCCTCCCACCCCGCAGGTAGCAGACAACGCCATGGACGCCAGCCAGCGTCCGTGGCGTTCTTCCTTTCGACAAGAGGTGCGGACCACGAATCAAGGGCCACCGCCCTTGCCGCGGTCGGCAATTCGAACCTCAGGTGCCATCCAGGGCAGCGAAAAATGGGCACGGTGTCTGGATTCGAACCGCCCAGTCCGGGGCCTGCTGCAATCCCACACGCCCTCTGATACGGTCAAAGGTACCGCCATTCCCGCCGGCAGGAGAAGCCATGAGCGACCTGACTACTGCGATCCTTGTTGCGGCAAACGCGCATCACGGCCAGGTCGACAAGGCGAGGCAGCCCTATATCCTGCATCCGCTCCGGGTGATGCTTGCGGTCAACAGCGACGAAGACCGAATGGCCGCCGTCCTGCATGACGTCGTCGAAGACACTGATGTCACTTTGGACGAGCTGCGGAGCAAGGGGTTCGGTGCTGCGATTGTCCAAGCGGTCGACGCGCTCACACGCCGGGATGATGAGCCCTATGTCGACTTCATCAAGCGGGCGCGCGCCAACGAGATCGCGCGACGCGTCAAGATCGCCGACATCCTTGACAACACCAACCCCGACCGCGTGCGGGCCGCCGGGCTTGGGGAGCAACATCTCGATCGCTACCGCGAAGCACTTCAAATGCTGACAGACGCCGAGAGCCAATCCTGATCGCCGACCACCTGCACCACCGCAGTCGACGGCAACACCGTCCGCTGCAACGGCCCTGCGCCTGACAGCACGGCTCGGACAAACCATTCTCGACGCCGAAAAGATCGAAGCGAGATGATAAATTTAAACCTTGGGGAAATCGGCAAACCGCAACCTGGGGGATGGCGGTTAAGTCTTTGTTCTAATGGTCGGAGTGGCCGGATTCGAACCGACGACCCCTTGACCCCCAGTCAAGTGCGCTACCGGGCTGCGCTACACTCCGGACCGGTCGCGATGTATCTTGATATGACCGCTTCGGTCAACCCAATTCGTCGGCTTTCCCGCCAACTTCTTCATTCGCGAGCAGAATATTCTAGTCGGCCTGACCGGCCTCAGCGAACCTGGTCGAGCAGGCGCTTGCATTCGAGCAGGTCAAACAGCGCCTCCTGCAGCAAGGCGCGGTTGTCGCGCGACAGCTTGCCGGAATCGGCTGCCACCGGCCCCTCGTCGTCGCCCTTGCCCAGGCCGAAGAAGCGGCGGCTCGGCTTGGCGCGAGCCTCACCGACCAGCATCTCCTCATCGGGGCCGCGCGGCTGCGCTGCCGGCGTCAGCGGCGCCTCGGCCTGCTTGCGCTGGGCGATTGCCTCGACGGCCTTCATGTCGCCGCTGCCGATGGCGACCAGGAACTGGTTGCCATTGTCGCGCAACAGCTTCTGCACGCCCTTGATGGTGTAGCCCTGTTCGTAGAGCATGTGGCGGATGCCCTTGATCAACTCGACATCCTGCGGCCGGTAATAGCGCCGGCCGCCGCCGCGCTTCATCGGCTTGATCTGGGTGAAACGGGTTTCCCAGAAGCGCAGCACATGCTGCGGCAGATCAAGGTCTTCGGCAACTTCGCTGATGGTGCGGAAGGCGTCGGGGCTCTTGTCCATGGTCGCCACTTTCGCAAAAAACGATTCGTGATCCATTTCAGCGCTTTGGGCAACAACATTCAAGCCCGGTGCGAATCACGCACCAGGCTATCAACCGGATTATCGGGAGCTGGCTGCCTACTTCGAGGCCTTGGACTTGCCGTTCTGGTGAGCCCGCAGGATGCGGCTCTTGAGCACGTTGGATGCCTTGAAGGTCATCACCCGGCGCGGCAGGATCGGCACTTCTTCACCCGTCTTGGGGTTGCGGCCGACACGTTCGTTCTTGTCGCGAACGTGGAAGGTGGCGAAAGACGACAATTTCACCGTCTCGCCACGCACGATTGCTTCGCAGATTTCGTCGAGAACGGTTTCGACCAGCTGCGCCGATTCCGTGCGCGACAGGCCGACTTTCCGATAGACGGATTCAGCGAGGTCGGCACGTGTCAGTGTCTTTCCCCCCATGCGACGGGCCCCATCCTCAATATCTGAAATCCAGCAACGCGCCGGAGGTTAAGTAATTGATCCGTCAAGGTCAAGGACCGATCCGATGACCTTTTCAAGACACCGCGCGGAGGCCTGAGCCTGCGCGCTCACCACCTCACGAGCACGGCGCCCCAGGTGAAACCGCCGCCCATCGCCTCGAGCATGACAAGGTCGCCCTTCTTGATGCGTCCGTCGGCAACGGCAGCCGAAAGCGCCAGCGGCACCGAGGCGGCCGACGTGTTGCCGTGCAGATGCACCGTCACGACGGCCTTTTCCTCGGCAATGCCGAGCTTCTTGGCCGAGGCATCGATGATGCGCTTGTTGGCCTGGTGCGGCACGAACCAGTCAAGTGTGTCGGCTGATACACCGGTCTGGGCGAAGACGTCCTCGATCACGTCGGTGATCATGCCCACCGCATGCTTGAAGACCTCGCGGCCTTCCATCTTGAGATGGCCGACGGTGCCGGTGGTGGACGGACCGCCATCGACATAAAGCTTGTCCTTGTGCGTTCCGTCGGAGCGCAGGCTGGCGGCCAGCACGCCGCGGTCGGCGATGGTGCCCGCACTTTCTTCAGCTTCCAGCACCAGCGCTCCGGCGCCGTCGCCAAAAAGCACGCAGGTCGAGCGGTCGGTCCAGTCGAGAATGCGCGAAAACGTCTCGGAGCCGATCACCAGCACGCGCCTGGCAAGGCCGCCCTTGATATAGAGGTCGGCGGTGGTGACGGCGTAGACGAATCCACTGCACACGGCCTGCATGTCGAAGGCGAAGCCATGGCGCATGCCGAGCCGGTTCTGGATCTCGACGGCTGTGGCGGGAAAGGTGTTGTTCGGCGTCGAGGTGGCGAGCACGATCAGGTCGATGTCGTCAGGCGTCAGGCCGGCATTGTCGAGCGCTGCGCGGGCCGCAGCCTCACCGAGCGAGGCCGTCGTCTCGTCGTCGGCGGCGATGTGGCGCTGGCGGATGCCGGTGCGCTGGGCGATCCACTCGTCCGAGGTCTCGACCATGCCTTCGAAATCGGCGTTCTTCATGATGCGGCGGGGCAGCGCCGAACCAATGCCGCGCACAACTGATCTGATCACGTTGAAAAAATCCTATTCCTGATCTTCGACCGCGGCCGCGGGGCGACCCATTGCAGCATGCGGGTTGCGTGCATGAAACAGGTCGAGGTCGGCTTCGATACGGTCGAGCAGCCGGTTCCGGACCATATCATAGGCCATTTCGATGGCAGCGGCGAAGCCGTCGGCGTCAGCGCCGCCATGGCTTTTCACCACGATACCGTTGAGGCCGAGGAAGACGCCGCCATTGGCGCGGCGCACGTCCATCTTCTCGCGCAGCCGGTCGAAAGCGCCCTTGGCAAAGAGATAGCCGATCTTGGCCATCAGCGTGCGGCTCATCGCTTCGCGTAGATAGCCGGCGATCTGGCGTGCCGTGCCTTCGGCGGTCTTGAGCGCGATGTTGCCGGAAAAGCCCTCGGTGACGACCACGTCGGTGGTGCCCTTGCCGATGTCGTCGCCTTCGACGAAACCCTGGTAGTTCATCGAGGCCATGTTGGCCTCGCGCAGCATGCGCCCGGCTTCCTTGACCTCTTCCTGGCCCTTGATCTCTTCGACGCCGACATTGAGCAAGCCGACAGTCGGCCGATCGATGCCGAACAGGGCGCGCGCCATGCCGGTGCCCAGAATGGCGAAATCGGTGAGCTGGTGCGCATCCGCGCCAATGGTGGCGCCGACGTCGAGCACGACGCTCTCGCCGCGCGCCGTCGGCCACAGGGCGGCGATTGCCGGGCGGTCGATCGTCGCCATGGTGCGCAAGCAGAATTTCGACATCGCCATCAGCGCGCCGGTGTTGCCGGCGGAGACGCAGGCGTCCGACGTGCCCGACTTGACCGCTTCGATCGCCTTCCACATCGACGACTTCCAGCGCCCCTGGCGCAGCGCCTGGCTCGGCTTGTCGTCCATGCGCACGGCGACCTCGCAGTGCACGAACTCGCTGACGGCAGCAAGCTTGGGATACTTGGCCAGCTCGGGACGGACCACTTCTTCGCGGCCATAGATGATGAAGCGAATATCGGTGCGCCTGATGGCGACCTTGGCCAGGGCAGGAATGATCACGGAAGGGCCGTGATCGCCACCCATGGCATCAATGGAAATCTTGATCACGCGTCGGTCATCTCACTGTTGGCGTAGCTGGGCACGCAAAAGTCCGGCGAAAGTAACGGTTTTGGGCAACCGCACAACCGGGATTACGCGAAACGGCAGGCGTTTTCAAAGCTTCTTGGATATTAGGCGGAGCTTTTTCTGGAATTCGCTCTCGACTGGCTCGACATCGTCATCGTCAGTACTGGCGACCGCGACGCCGGTCTTGCGCGGATAAGGGTCGATGGCGAGGCCGAAGAACTCCTCGGCCAGCGCGCCCGCATCGATGGTGTCGCCGGTGAAGGTTTCGGGCGCGTCGGGGCCCTCGGCGTCGAGCAGGATTTCGCCGGCCGCGTTGAAGCCCTGCCTGGCAAGCTTGGAGTCCTCGGGCAGGAAAACGCCCTCGACATCCTCGTCGATCACCGCCTCGACAGGCTCAAGCGTGACGACGCAGGCCTGGGTGATCGCTGCCTGGACCCGACCGCGGACCTTGACGCCATTGCGCTTCCACTTGGTGACAAGCAGGTCCGCCTTGTAGCGTTCGACCGACGTCAGGCCATGCACCTCAGCCAATGCGGCACGCTGGGCGGCATCGGCATCGACTGTTACAGCCATGCCCTTCTGCGGCAGCCTGGCGACATTGACCTTGAAGGAAACCGGACTCTGGGTCTCGTCAGGCATCATGGGGTGGCCTCCTTCAGGCTGCCTGTGGCGCCGGATATGACAATTTGCCGGCACATATGTCTTCCGATGGCTGCTCGGCAAGAGCGCGATTCGCCGCAAAGACATATTCGGCGAGTGCTGCGGCTTCCGGCCAGTCCTGCACCTCGGGGCGGACATTGCGCAAAAGTGCTGCGGCAAGCGCCGGATGATCGTCGCCTTCGAGCGCGTTCTTGTAGGATTCTGTGCGGCCGTAAAACATCTTGGCCAGCTTCTTCATGCGCTTGGGCACGCCGACGTCGCTGATGCCGAGCTCGCGCAGCGAATGGTCGACATCGAGGAAGAACTCGTCGATCAGGCGCTGGGCGATGTCGGCCGCAGCCCCCGGCTCGCCGCGCAAACGATGCTGAAACAGGAACATGTGCAGCGAAAGCATCTCGAAACGGCCAAGCGGCGTGTCGGGAACATTCCATGCGGAATAAAAAGGTTCCTGCCGCGCGGCTGCCACGATTCGTGTATAGAGCGCCTCGGTGATGGCGCGATTGGCCTGGCGTTCACGGCCAAACAGACGCTTAAACATTTTGAGGGCGGTCTCCCGGGGACCCGTTTCGCTTAGTGGCCTTGTTGCATCGGCGCGCAAGCTGGTTTACCGGTTTTGCGGCTTCGCGCAAGCAGGGGCTCTGGCACGACAGGATGGAGTTGTTGTTGCACTCGCTGAAATTCAAGATGCCATTTTCGTTGCGTCCGGCTGGCGCCGTGTCGCTGATCGTGGCCGCTGCCGCGCTGTCGGCATGCAACACCTCGAAGACGTTCGGTGACCTGACCCCCAGCGAGACGCTGACCCAGGGCTATGTCATCGACCAGCAGTCGATCGACTCCGTGCCGGTGGGTTCGAGCCGCGAGCAGGTGCTGCTCGCTCTCGGCACGCCGTCGACGACGGCGACCTTCGACAATGAGGTGTTCTACTACATCTCCCAGACGCGCCGGCGCGCCGTCGCCTTCGCCAAGCCGAAGCTGATCGAACAGCGCGTGCTGGCCGTCTATTTCGGCGCCGACGGCCGCGTCTCGAACATCGCCAATTACGGCCTGCAGGAAGGCAAGGTGTTCGACTTCATCTCGCGCACGACGCCGACCGGCGGCAAGGACCAGAACTTCCTCGGCCAGCTGCTTTCGGGCGCCGGCAAGATGGGGTCGAGTGCTGCCAGCAGCATCTTCGGCAGCTGATCCGCCCACTGAGGTTCAGAAATCTCAGGCAACAGGACCCGCGGAAGCAATTCCGCGGGTTTTTCTTTGGGCTGGACAAGGCCTACGAAAAACCCCGCCCGCAGAGGCTGCGGACGGGGTCCCTGGATCTGCCTCAGAGAGGCAGGCAGTTCGGCAGGATCAGCCGCCGCTGTGCGCGAGCACGGCAAGCAGCAGAAGGGCGACGATGTTGGTGATCTTGATCGCCGGGTTCACTGCCGGGCCGGCAGTGTCCTTGTAGGGATCGCCGACGGTATCGCCTGTCACCGAGGCCTTGTGGGCCTCGGAGCCCTTCAGGTGCTTGACGCCGTCCTTGTCGGTGAAGCCGTCCTCGAACGACTTTTTGGCGTTGTCCCAGGCACCGCCGCCTGAAGTCATCGAAATCGCAACGAACAGGCCGTTGACGATGACGCCGAGCAGCGAGGCACCGAGGGCGGCAAAGGCCGAGGCCTTGGAGCCCGAGATCAGCAGCACGCCGAAATAGACGACGAGCGGCGCCAGCACCGGCAGCAGCGACGGAATGATCATTTCCTTGATCGCCGCCTTGGTCAGAAGGTCGACGGCGCGGGCGTAATTGGGCTTCGAGGTGCCCTTCATGATGCCCGGATCCTCGCGGAACTGCTTGCGCACCTCCTCGACGATCGAGCCTGCGGCACGGCCGACGGCGGTCATTGCGATGCCGCCGAACAGATAAGGAATGAGGCCGCCGAAGATCAGGCCGGCGACGACGTAAGGGTTGGACAGATCGAACGACACCGTGCCGATGTCGGCGAAATACGGGAACTGCGCGCTGTTGGCGGCAAAGTACTGCAGGTCGTAGCTGTAGGCGGCAAACAGCACCAGAGCGCCGAGACCGGCCGAGCCGATGGCGTAGCCCTTGGTGACGGCCTTGGTGGTGTTGCCGACCGCATCAAGCGCGTCGGTCGAATGACGCACTTCCTTGGGCAGGCCGGCCATTTCGGCAATGCCGCCGGCATTGTCGGTGACCGGGCCGAAGGCATCGAGCGCCACGATCATGCCGGCAAGGCCGAGCATGGTGGTGACGGCAATGGCCGTGCCGAACAGGCCGGCAAGCTGGAAGGTGGCGATGATGCCGCCGACGATGACGATGGCCGGCAGCGCCGTCGATTCGAGCGATACGGCCAGGCCCTGGATCACGTTGGTGCCGTGACCGGTGACCGACGCCTGGGCGATCGAATTGACCGGGCGCTTGTTGGTACCGGTGTAGTATTCGGTGATGACGACGATCAGCCCTGTTACCACCAGGCCGATCAGGCCGCAGATGAACAGGTTCTGACCCGTGATCACGACACCACCGCCGGTGCCGATTTCACCCCAGCCGACAGTCAGCGAGGTCGCCGCCCCCAGGCCGACGATCGAGAGAAGGCCAGTGACGATCAGCCCCTTGTAGAGCGCGCCCATGATCGAGCCGTTGGAGCCGAGCTTGACGAAGAACGTGCCGACGATCGAGGTGATGATGCAGGCGCCGCAGATGGCGAGCGGGTAAAGCATCACGTTGGAGAGAACCTCGGTTCCGCCGAAGAAGATGGCGCCGAGCACCATGGTGGCGACGACGGTCACGGCATAGGTTTCAAACAGATCGGCGGCCATGCCGGCGCAGTCGCCGACATTGTCGCCGACATTGTCGGCGATGGTTGCGGGGTTGCGCGGATCATCCTCGGGGATGCCGGCTTCCACCTTGCCGACGAGATCGCCGCCGACATCGGCACCCTTGGTGAAGATGCCGCCGCCGAGACGGGCAAAGATCGAGATCAGGGAAGCGCCGAAACCGAGCGCCACCAGCGAATCGATGACGACGCGGTCGGCAGGCGCATGGCCCATCGGGCCGGTCAGAACGAGGTAGTAGACGGAGACGCCAAGCAGAGCGAGGCCGGCCACCAGCATGCCGGTGATGGCGCCCGACTTGAAGGCGATGTCGAGGCCGGCGGCGAGGCTGTTGGAGGCGGCCTGCGCAGTGCGCACATTGGCCCGGACCGAAACATGCATGCCGATGAAGCCGGCAGCACCTGAAAGCACTGCACCAATCAAAAAGCCGATCGCCGCGGTCGCGGAAAGCAGCCACCATGCGAGCAGGAACACGACGACGCCGACGATGGCGATGGTGGTGTATTGGCGCGCCAGATATGCCTGCGCACCTTCTCGGATGGCGGCGGAGATTTCCTGCATGCGCGCATTGCCCTGGTCGGATGCAAGCACCGACTGAGTCGCCCAGATGGCGTACAGGACAGATAGCAGGCCGCAGGCGATGACGACGTAAAGCATTGTCATTGCCAATTTCTCTTCCCTGATTGTGCCCGGAATTCCCCTCCCCGGGCTAGTGAACGAGACCGGCAGCCTCTCATTGGTTTCCGGCCCCTGGCGAACAATCCGAAACAGGGCAGCGCACGTCAAGATATCGAAAAGGTGTTTCTCGGCTTTCGCCGCCCCGTTATTGCCGACAACAGAGCTTTGGAGCGCCGTGCGTCCGGATAGACGCACAAACAACGCGCCAACTCATCAACTCTGCGCATCATGCTTTCCGAACATCGATTCCGATTTTCGGAGCATCAGGCCAGATCACGATCCGGCTGATTGACGAAGATCAGCACCGCCAGCATGGTCATGTAGAATTTGAAGGCGGCGTCCTGGCCGTTCCATGTGCTCGACTGCCACATGGCGAACCATTCGCCGCCAATGACCATGAAGCCCAGGAACCAGACCAGGAACCCCATGGTGGCGCCGATGACGACGAAGCCCTTGGCGTCATCGAACTGCCGGCCCGAACCTTTGCGTGCCTGCCAGAGTTGCAGCGCGGCGATCAGGAACAGCACGCAGGTCAGCGCCTCGCCGAAGATGATCAACCAGTAGCCGACGGTCCACAATGTCGGACTGGTGATCGAGCGATACATCAGCGCGTTGCCCGGGAAAGTGGTGTCCATGCTCAGGACGTGCTGGACGAAGGCGAAGTTGGAGCCGTAGTCGGTGATATTGCCGAACGCCACCAGAAAGGCGAAAGCTGCAAGACAAAGACACATCACGATCTTAGAGAGACGCCAAACCATGGCAAAAACTCCTTCAAATGGCAGACCGGGGCATCAGCCAGATCAATCACCGAGTCTCGGCGGCGGCGCAACTGCCGAGACGATCGACGTGACGTTGACCGGCTCGGCGCGGATCCATGCCGGCAAGGCGGGGTTGGAGGGTGTGCTCGGCACGCTTGCGCTTTCGCCACAGTGCCAGACGGGCGACGTGGTGACGGTGTCGGCAAACGGCGCCAGTCACGACTTTGCCGTGCTGCGCCGCCGCTGGATCGTTGGTGCAGCGGGCAACCGGCTCGAGATCACGCTCGACTATCCGGCGCGTGGCCGGTAGGCCGCTCAGGCCACCTGCCCCATGCGCCGCGCCGCCATGCGCTCCAGCGCCGACAGCGCGTCATAGATCAGAACGGCAAGGGCCGCGACGATCAGCCCGCCCTGCAGGACGAAGGCCAGATTGTTGGATTGCAGCCCGGCGATGATGACCTCGCCGAGGGTCTTTGCGGCAACGGTCGAGCCGATGGTGGCAGTGGCGAGACTGATGACGACCGACAGCCGGATGCCGGCGAGCATGACCGGCAGGCAAAGCGGCAGCTCGACCTTGGTGAGGCGCTGCCAGCCGGTCATGCCGGCGCCGCGGGCCGCCTCGACGATGCTGGGCGGCGTGGTGGTGAGGCCGGTCAGCGTGTTTTCGAAGATCGGCAGCAGGCCGTAGAGGAACAGCGCAATCAGCGTCGGCTTCTCGCCGAAGCCGACGGCGGGAACGGCAAGCGCCAGCACCGCGACCGGCGGAAATGTCTGGCCGATATTCACCAGGCTGCGCGACAGGGGCAGGAATTCGGCGCCGATTGGCCGGGTGACAAGGATGGCGAGTGCAACCGCAACGACGATCGCCGCAGCGGTGGCGATGGCGACGGTGCGCAGGTGCAGCAGCGCCAGAGACAGCAGGCTGCCCTGGTTGTAGACCGCCGGCGCGCCATTCTGGGTCAGCGGCCTGAGCAGCGGCTCGAACCACAGCGGATTGCTCAGGAACGCCACCAGCAGCGCCAGCAGGCACAGGCGCAGCAGCAGCGGAAGCCAGGCCCTCATTGCGGCCTCGCGGCACGTTTCACAAGGCCTTCGACCGTCACGCGGCCAAGGGCAGCACCATTTTCGCCCGTCACCGGCATGGCGGGGCGTCCCGACCACAACAGCTCGGCGAGCGCGTCGCGCTGGCTTGCCCCGGCACGGATGCCCTCGCCTGCCGCCGGTCCCGGCTCGACGGCATCACCGACGGTGCCGAGCGACAGAAGCTTGAACGGACGGTCGGAGGCGCCAATCAGCGTCTCGACGAAATCGCTGGCGGGATTGGCCAGGATCTCGGCCGGTGTCGCATACTGGACGAGCTTGCCGGCATCCATGACGGCGATGCGGTCGCCGAGGTGAACCGCCTCCTCCATGTCGTGGGTGACGAGGATGATGGTGGTGCCGAAGCGCTTCTGGATCGCGAGCAGGTCTTCCTGCGCCTTGGTGCGGATGATCGGGTCGAGCGCGCCGAAAGGTTCGTCCATCAGAAGCACGTTGGGCTCGGCGGCGAGCGCGCGGGCGACGCCGACACGCTGCTGCTGGCCACCCGACAACTCATGCGGATAACGCGGGCCAAAGGCTGCGGGATCGAGCTGCAGCAAGGCCAGCAACTCGTCGACCCGCGCCTTGATGCGCGCGGCGTCCCAGCCGAGCAGCGCGGGAACGGTGGCGATGTTCTGCGCCACGGTGCGGTGCGGAAACAGACCATTGCCCTGGATGGCGTAGCCGATGGAGCGGCGAAGCTCATGGCCCGGCACCGAGCGGTTGTCGATGCCGTCGAGCCTGATCGTGCCGGAGCTCGGATCGACCAGACGGTTGATCATGCGCAACAGCGTCGTCTTGCCCGAACCGGAGGTGCCGACGATCACGGTGACCGTGCGCGGCTCGATGACCATCGAAACGTCGTCGACGACAGTGGTCTCGCCGTAGCGCTTGGTGATGTGGTCGATTTCGATCATGCGGCAGCCACTTCGGTGGATTTGCGGGTCGCGACTGTTTCGACCACTGCGTCAAGAATGATGGCGGCGGCAAAGGCCAGCGCCACCGTCGGCACGGCGCCGAGCAGGACGAGATCCATCGCCGTCTGGCCGACGCCCTGGAAAACGAAGACCCCGAAACCGCCGCCGCCGATCAGCGCGGCGATGGTGGCAAGGCCGATGTTCTGGACCAACACGATTCGGATGCCGGTCAGGATGACGGGAAAGGCGAGCGGGAACTCGACGCCGCTCAGCCGCTGCCAGCCCGTCATGCCCACGCCGCGCGCCGCGTCATTGGCTGCACGCGGCACGCCGGCAAGACCGACGACGGTGTTGGCGACCACCGGCAGCAGCGAATAGAGAAACAGCGCGACGAAGGCCGGTGCAGCACCTATGCCGCGAATGCCGAGCACTGAGGCGCCGGGAACATTGGCGGCGACCCAGCCGAGCGGCGCGATCAGGATGCCGAACAGCGCAATCGACGGAATGGTCTGTATGATGTTGAGCACGTTGAGCACGCCGTCCCGCAGCGCCTGGACACGGTGACACAGGATGCCGAGCGGCAGGCCGACAAGGGTGGCGGCAAAAAGCGAGCCGAGGGCCAGTTCGACATGACGCCGCGCCTCGTTCCAGAAACTGTCAGCGCGATTGGCGTATTCCTTGAGGATCGACAGACTGTCCCATTGGCCCGAGGCGAGCAGAAGCCAGATTGCCGCGGCGCCGATGCCGAGCACGACAACGCGCCCGACCGGCGACAGTTGCAGCCGGGTCAGGACATCGGCGAGCAGAAGCGTGAAGGCAAAGATCAGCAGCCAGAAGCCGGAGGCCGGCGATATCCGGGCAAAGGTGTTGCCTTCAGGGGTCAGGTGGCTGCCGGCGACGCCTATGAGCAATGCGAGCGACGCAAGCGTCACAGCGGCGGCGCCGAGCCGTGCCACCAGGGGCGTCCTGAACAGGGCAATGAGGCCGGCGGCAACCAGAACGGCAAGCAGAACCGCGCCGAGCGGCTGCGGCAGGGCCTCGATGATCGAACGCGGCTCGCCAGCGACGATGCGGTTGGCGCGGAAAATGGCAAATGGCGCCGAGAAGGCGCCATAACAGGCGATCAGGGCGATCACCACGCCAAGTTTGTCGAACCTGATGCTCACGACTGCGATGCGTCCCCGGTTCCCCTGGCGCGCACCCCGATGCATGACCCCGACAATCGATGGCGATTGTCGCACGGGATCATTCACCGAGTTCCTGCCTGCAGTGCCGTGCGTCCGGAAAGGACGCTCGGCGCCGTAAGCGAGCACGCGCCGGAAGAGCTTACTTCAGAAAGCCGTTCTTCTTCAGGAAATCTTCGGCGACGGCCTTGGCTGGCTCACCGCCGACCTGGACGCGGCCGTTGAGCTCCTGCAGCGTGACCAGATCGAGCTTCTCGAACACCGGCTTGAGCAGCGTTTCGATCTCCGGATGCTCCTTCAGCACGGCCTCTCGGATGATCGGCGCCGGCTGGTAGACCGGCTGCACCCCCTTGTCGTCGTCGAGCACGACGAGGCCGGACGGCGCGATGCCGCCGTCGGTGCCATAGACCATGGCAGCATTGGCGCCGTTGGTCTGGTTGGCGGCCGCACCGATCGTGGCAGCAGTATCACCGCCGGAGAGCGTGATCAGCTGTTCGGGCTTGAGGGTGAAGCCATAGGTGGTCTGGAAGGCCGGAAGGGCTGCGGCCGAGTTGACGAATTCGGACGACGCGGCCAGCACGACGGTGCCGCCGCCGGCGACATATTTGCCGAAGTCGCTGAGCGTGGCGAGCTTGTTGGCCTCGGCCACGTCCTTGCGCAGGGCGATCGCCCAGGTGTTGTTGGCGGGCGACGGCGACAGCCAGACGATTTTGTTGGCGTCATAGTCGAGCTTCTTGGCGGTCTCGAAACCCTTGGCGGCATCCTTCCACAGCGGATCGTCGGCCTTTTCGAAGAAGAAGCCCGCATTGCCGGTGTATTCGGGATAGATGTCGATCTCGCCTGCGGTGATCGCCTTGCGCACGACGGGCGTCGCCCCGAGCTGGATGCGGTCGGTGGTGGCGATGTTGTTGGCGTCGAGCACTGCCTTGATGATGTTGCCGAGCACGCCGCCTTCGGTGTCGATCTTGGAAGACACCACCACCTGGGCGCTCGCGGCACCCGTGGCGAGGCCGAGCGCGATCGCCGCAGCCGCGATGGATTTCTTGTACATAATGAAAAGCCCCTTCTCACTTCAGGATTTCGGTGGCCGCATATGAGCATGGCGACCCAGCGTCCGTCGGGGCATACGGTTTCACAATGCGCAGGGGCAGCGCAATATTTTTCTGAACATCAAAGAAAATCGGGAGGACCTCCTCCCGACAACGTCTTGTCAGGAGCAGCCTGTCAGGTGGGCTGCCGGCGCTGCGCCAGGGACAGCGTGGCCAGCGCCGCGAGACAGATGGCGCTGACCGGGAAGACGATCCAGTTGAGCGTGTCCCAGCCATAGGCGTTGTAGACCGCGCCCGACATCAGCGAGGCGAAGGCAACGGCGCCGAACAGGACGAAGTCGTGGAAACCCTGGACCTTGCTCTTCTCGGACGGGCGATAGGCCGTCGAGACGATGGCCGTTGCACCGATGAAACCGAAATTCCAGCCGAGACCGAGCAGGATCAGAGCCGTCCAGAACTGCCACAGTGCGATGCCCGACAGGGCGACGATGGCGCAGGCGATCAGCAGCAAAAGGCCAAAGGCAACGACACGCTCGGCGCCGAAACGCTGGATGACGCGGCCGGTGAAGAAGCTGGGACCGAACATCGCCATGACGTGCCAGGAAATGCCCAGCGTCGCCTCGTCAGGCGAGAAACCGCAGCCGACCATGGCCAAGGGCGCGCCGGTCATGACGAAGCTCATCAGCGTGTAGCTGCCGACGGCGCAGGTGAGTGCAGCGGCGAAACGTGGTTCGGTGACGATCTCCTTCAGCGGCCGCGCGCCGGCCTCCGAAGCCGCCTGGTGATCGTGAACCGGTTCCTTGACCCTGAGGAAGGACAGGATGATGGCGCCGACGGCGGCCAGGCCGATGATCGAGGCGAAGGAGCCGGCAAACATCACAGGCGCGAACAGCTCGCGCGTGAAGATGACGATCTGCGGCCCGATAATGGCGGTGATGATGCCGCCAGCGAGCACGAAGGAGATCGCATTGGCCTTGAACTGGGGCGGCGCATTGTCGGCGGCGGCGAAGCGGAATTGCTGGACGAAGGCACCGCCGGCGCCAAGCAGCACGAGGCCGAAGACGAAGAGCCAGAACTCGGCACGGAACAGCGCGAGCGTTGCGACCGCGCCGCCGATGGCGGTGACGGCGGTGCCGAACATGAAGCCGCTGCGCTGGCCGATCCTGCGGATGATGGCCGCCGCCGGCAAGGCGCCGATCGCCAGACCCAGGCTGAAGCCGGTGATGGGAAGGGTCGCCAGCGACTTGTCGGCGTCGAGCAGATAGTAGCCGGCGAGACCGCCGATGGCGAAGGAGATCGGGGCGGCGGAACCGATGATGGCTTGCGATGCGGCGAGAATATAGGCAGTTCGCCGCGCTTCGCGTTCGCCACCGGTCATAATGCGTCCTTGCCCTTGCCTTCGCCGCGCAGCTTGCGCGAGACACGATCCAGTACGGCGTTGACGAGCTTGGGCTCGTCTTCGATGTAGAATGCCTTGGCGATGTCGACATATTCCGACACGATCACCGCCACCGGCACGTCCTGGCGCTTCATCAATTCATAGACGCCGGCGCGCAGGATGGCGCGCAATGTCGAGTCGAGACGCGACAGCGGCCAGTCCTCGGTCAGCGACTGGCGGATGACAGGATCGACGACCTTCTGATTTTCGACGACGCCGGCAAGGATGGCGCGGAACCACTGGGCGTCGGCCTCGCGGTAGAGCGCGCCGTCGACTTCCTTGCCGAGGCGGAACGCCTCGTATTCGGCGGTGATTTCGAGCAGTCCGCTGCCGGCCACGTCCATCTGGTAGAGCGCCTGGACGGCGGCCAGACGGGCAGCGCCGCGCTTGTTGGCGTGGCGGACTGGCGGCTGGCCGTTATCTTCGGAAGACGTCACGAGCGGGCTGCTCCGAGTTTTTCGCGCACGGCGATCATAGTCAGGGCCGCGCGCGCGGCAAAGCCACCCTTGTCACCTTCGGTGCGGCGGGCACGCGCCCAGGCCTGGTCGTCGTTTTCGACCGTCAGAATGCCGTTGCCGATGGCAATCGACTCGCCGACCGACAGATCCATGATGGCGCGGCAGGATTCGTTGGCGACGATATCGAAATGATAGGTCTCGCCGCGGATGACGGTGCCGAGGGCGACGTAACCGTCATAATGGGTGCCTTCGTCGTCGGCCGCATCGAGCGCGAACGAGATCACGGCCGGGATTTCAAGCGCGCCGGGAACCGTGATCACGTCATAGCCCGCGCCGGCGGCATCGAGTGCGGCCTTGGCGCCGTCCAGCAGCGCGTCAGAAAGGTCGTCGTAGAAGCGCGCCTCGACGATGAGGAGCTTCAGTTTCTTGTCGTTGGCCATGTAATATCTCCGGCAGGAGCGGCTGACTTAGGCCGAACCGGATGAGTTCGCAAGCGAAGTGTTAAGGCCTGTGGCAGGAAACCGCTGTCCAGCGAGCGGCGCCAGTGTCCGGCGTCAGCGCCCGGCGTCAGAGCCCTTCCCTTGCCGCCTCGGCCAGGCGCGCGGCATAACGCGCCATGGTGTCGATCTCGAGATTGACCCGGTCGCCGACCTTGCGCTCGCCCCAGGTCGTCACCTGCAACGAATGATGGATCAGCAGCACGTCGAAGCGGGTGGCCTCGACCTTGTTGACGGTCAGCGACGTCCCGTCGAGCGCAACCGAGCCCTTGGGCGCGATGAACCTGGCCAGCTCGCGCGGCGCCTCGAGGCGGAAGCGCACCGCTTCGCCCTCGTCCTCGCGGGCGATGATCTCGGCCATGCCGTCGACATGGCCCGAGACGATGTGGCCGCCGAGCTCGTCGCCGATCTTCAGCGCCCGCTCGAGATTGATCCTGCTGCCGGCCTTCCAGTCGCTCGCCGTGGTCAGTCGCAGCGCCTCTTCCCAGGCCTCGACCTCGAACCAGCGGGCGTTTGAGGTTGCCTCGGGCAGCGCGACCACGGTCAGGCAGACGCCGGAGCAGGCAATCGAGGCGCCGATGTCGATGGTCTTCGGATCATAGGCGGTGTCGATACGCAGGCGCACGCCCTGGTCGAGCTGGGCTGCGGACGCGACTGTGGCCACGTCGGTGACGATCCCGGTAAACATCAGATTTCCCTTATCCATTCGGCGAAGCTGTCCTCGCCGTAGCGCGCCTCGCGCACGAGCGTGAACTCTGCCGGTATATGGTCGCGGCCAATGGGGGCCGCAATGCCGTCGGCGCCGATGGCCTCGGGGCCGTAGAACAGTGCGATACGGTCGACCAGCCCCTCGTCGAGGAAGGCGCGCGCGGTGTCGGCGCCGCCTTCGACGATGATGCGCGACATGCCCTGGTTGCCGAGATCCTCGAGCAGCTCCGGAAGGGCGACGCGGCCATCATAGGTCTCGGTGGCCAGGAACCTCACCCCGGCGCGTTCCAGCTCCGCCCTGTTGGCGGCGTGGCTCTCGGAACAGGCGGCGACGATGACCGGAACGTCGGAGGCCGAGCGCGCCAGTTTCGAAGTCGCGGGCAGCCGGATGAGCCGGTCGAGCACGATGCGGGCCGGCGAACGGCCGCGCAGCCCGGGCAGGCGCACGGTGAGCTCGGGGTCGTCTGCGATGGCGGTGCCGATGCCGATCAGGATGGCTTCGCATTCGGCGCGCATGACATGGACCTGGCGGCGGGCGATCTCGCCAGTGATGCCGATCTGCCCCTCGCCGCGGCGGCCGATCATGCCATCGGCGGAAAGCGCAAGCTTCAGAATCACTTCCGGGCGCTTTCTCATCGAACGATTCATGTAACCGGCGAGCTGGTCGGTGGCCTCGCGGGCCAGAACGCGCTCTTTGACCTCGATGCCGGCTGAGCGAAGGATCGCGTAGCCCTTGCCGGAAACACGCGGGTCGGGATCGCTGGCGGCGCCGACGACACGGGTAATGCCCGCGTTGACAAGCGCGTTGGCGCAAGGCGGGGTGCGACCGTGATGGGCACAGGGCTCGAGCGTGACATAGGCGGTGGCGCCGCGCGCCAGCTGACCCGCCTCGGCGAGTGCTTCGGCTTCCGCATGCGGCCGCCCGCCAATGGCGGTGACGCCGCGGCCGACGATGACGGGTCCATTGCCGTCATCACGGACGATGAGCGTGCCGACCGCCGGATTTGTCGATGTCAGTCCGAGATGCTTGCGCGACAGCCTGATTGCGGCTGCCATGAAACGGCGGTCTGTCCTGTCTTGCCCGGATGCACTGATATCGACCATCGTTCAGCTGGCTTCCTCGTCGCCCTTCAGTTCGCCCAGCACCTCATGGAAGTCCTTGGCCTCGCGGAAATTGCGGTAGACGGATGCAAACCTGACATAGGCGACGTCGTCGAGCGTCTTCAGCGCCTCCATCACCAGGCGACCAATCTCGCCCGACGGAATCTCGGTTTCGCCGGAGCTTTCGAGCTGGCGGACGATGCCGGTCACGGCGCGCTCGATGCGCTCGGGATCGACATTGCGCTTGCGCACCGCGATCTCGACCGAGCGAGCCAGCTTGTCGCGGTCGAACGGCACCTTGCGGCCGGTCTTCTTGAGCACGACGAGGTCGCGCAGCTGGACCCGCTCGAAGGTGGTGAAGCGGCCGCCGCAGACCGGGCAGATGCGCCGGCGACGGATCGCGGCACCATCCTCGGCCGGACGCGAGTCCTTCACCTGCGTGTCTTCAGACTGGCAATATGGGCAACGCATCGTTCAGCCTTGTCATTCGAATCCCCGACCGCAAAAGGCTTAATGCATCCTCCGGAAAAGCAGAAGCCCCATGCCGGGATGACCGGCACGGGGCTTCGAAATGTGGAAGGCCCTTATGGCCCCGGATCAGCCGAGATAGGGATAGAGCGGGAAGCGCTCGGTCAGGCTGACGACCTTCTGCTTGACCGCCGCTTCGACGGCAGCGTTGCCCTCGTCCGAATTTGCGACCTTGAGGCCGTCCAGCACTTCGGTGATCAGCTGGCCAATCTCGCGGAACTCGGCTTCGCCGAAGCCCCGCGTGGTGCCTGCCGGGGTGCCGAGACGCACGCCCGAGGTGACGAAGGGCTTTTCCGGGTCGAAGGGAATGCCGTTCTTGTTGCAGGTGATGTTGGCGCGGCCCAAAGCTGCCTCGGCGCGCTTGCCGGTGGCGTTCTTAGGGCGCAGGTCGACCAGCATCAGATGGTTGTCGGTGCCGCCCGAAACGATGTCGAGGCCGGTGTCCTTGAGGCTTGCGGCCAGCGCCTTGGCGTTGGCAACGACATTGGCGGCATAGGTCTTGAACTCGGGCTTCAGCGCTTCGCCGAAGGCAACGGCCTTGGCGGCGATGACATGCATCAGCGGGCCGCCCTGCAGGCCGGGGAACACGGCCGAGTTCATCTTCTTGGCGATGTCCTCGTCATTGGTCAGGATCATGCCGCCGCGCGGACCGCGCAGCGACTTGTGCGTGGTGGTGGTGACGACATGGGCGTGCGGCAGCGGCGACGGATGCACGCCGCCGGCGACGAGACCGGCGATGTGGGCCATGTCGACCATCAGATACGCGCCGACTTCATCGGCGATCTCGCGGAAGCGCTTCCAGTCCCAGATGCGGGAATAGGCGGTGCCGCCGGCGAGGATCAGCTTCGGCTTGTTCTCGCGGGCAAGGCGCGCGACCTCGTCCATGTCGAGCAGGTTGTCGTCCTTGCGCACGCCATAGGAGACGACCTTGAACCACTTGCCGGACATGTTGACCGGCGAGCCGTGGGTCAGGTGACCGCCCGAATTCAGGTCGAGGCCCATGAAGGTGTCGCCCGGCTGCAGCAGCGCCAGGAACACCGCCTGGTTCATCTGGCTGCCGGAGTTCGGCTGGACGTTGGCGAACTTGCAGTCGAACAGCTTCTTGGCGCGCTCGATGGCGAGCTCTTCGGCGACGTCGACGAACTGGCAGCCGCCATAATAGCGCTTGCCGGGATAACCCTCGGCATATTTGTTTGTCATGATCGAGCCCTGGGCCTCGAGCACGGCGCGGGAAACAATGTTTTCCGAGGCGATCAGCTCGATCTCGTGGCGCTGGCGACCGAGCTCGTTGCGGATCGAGCCGAAGATCTCGGGATCAGCCTCCTCGAGCGGGGTTCCAAAGAAGGTTTCGAGGTGTTTCGAAGCGGCCATCGGTTCTGATCCTTGCTGTTCCGGGGACTGGTCCGGAGGGGCATCGGGGAAGTTCGGCGGCCATTAACATACTTGCCCCAGCGTCGCCACGTGCGGTGCGAAATTTCGTGGTCGCATTTGGACCAAACCGCCACTGCGACCGAAAAAGGGGCGGGTCCACGGAGCGATAGCGCGGGATAACGCCGGCACCGCCTTGCGATGAGCTTGACCTGCAAGGCCCCCCAAGCAGTATGCCGCCATGCAAAAGATGTCGCTCGAATTGATGCGGCGCGGCGAGCAGCAAAGCCCGCTCTGGCCTGACAGCACGCTGGGGAAAATCGGGTACTTCCTCGGAACACCCGATCGCTGGGACTTTGCGAACGAAAGCTTCTTCTCGTGCCAGCTTGGTTACGCTGACTTCGAGATCAATCTTCAGGCACGCGACAACCAGGTTGTCGTGACCAGGTTCTGGGTGGAACTTTGGGACACGCCGGAAGGCGAACCGTCACCCAAGAAGACACGCATCCGCCTCGCACGCGGGATCAAGGTGGAGCTGGGCCGCGTCCAGCCCGGGCTTGCGCTTGCCGATGCCCGGACCTTGCTGGACTCTCTTGGCGTCAAGTTTCAGGAGTTCGATCGCAACGACGCATCCGAAATTGTCAAAGAGTTCAGGACAGCGTCAAACGCCGAGCTGTTGTTCTTCCGGGGTCCGGATGGGCCGGTGCTGATGGAAGTGCACTTCTTCTCGGCGGACGAGCAGCAGCATCCATTCGCCAATGTCGGCACCGATACGAAAAAGGCCGCCCCGAGGGACGGCCTTTCGAAAGGTCGCTGCGGCCCGGTCAGAGAGCCGAGGTGATCTGCAGCTCGTCGACGCCGTCGCGGCCATAGATGTCGTCGCGGAACTGCACGACACCATCGCCGGTCGACCATGCCGAGACGTAGGTGAAATAGACCGGCACCGGGTTGGTGACGGGGACCGGGGTGTTTTCGCCCGACTTGATGGCCTGCTCGAAATGCGAGCGGCTCCAGCCCGGCGTGTCGCGCAGGATCCAGGTGACGAGGTCGCGCACGTTCTGGACGCGGACGCAGCCCGAGGAATCGAAGCGCATCAGCTTGCCGAACAGGCTCTGCTGCGGCGTATCGTGCATGTAGACGCCATCCGGGCTCGGGAAGTTGATCTTCACCGACGCCATGGCGTTGTTGGCGCCCGGATCCTGGCGGAAGCGGTACTTCGCTGCCTCTTCGGTCGACCAGTCGACATTCATCGGATCGACCTCGCTGCCGTCCGGCGCAAACAGGCGGATCTTGTTGTCGGTCAGATAGTTCGGGTTCTTGCGCATCAGCGGGATGATGTCCTTGCGGACGATCGACACCGGGGCATTCCAATATGGATTGACGATGATCTCGTTGATCTTCGAATTGACGATCGGCGACTGGCGGTCGACCTTGCCGACGATTGCGGTGTGGCGCAGCACGACGCGGTCGTTCTCGACCGCTTCGACCTGGGCGGCCGGAATGTTGACATTGACATAGCGCTGGCCGAGCGTGCCGGCCTGGGCCTGGATGCGGCCGAGATTGGTCTCGAGCTGGCCGAGGCGGATCTGGGCGCTGATGTTCATCGCCGCATAGGTGTACTGGCCCATGACGCCATCGTCAGGCAGGCCGTGGCGTGCCTGGAAGCGCTTGAGGGCGGCATCGACATAGGTGTCGAACGAATCGGAAAGGCCGGCGCGCGGCGACAGGTCGCCCGAAATCATCAGGCGCTTGCGCAACACCTGGACATCGGGATCCTCGACGCCGAGGCGGAGCTTCTTGGTCGCCGGAACGACCGGCCAGCCGCCCTGGGCGACGATGTTCTGATACTGGGCAATCGCCTGCTGGGTAAAGGCTGCCGTCTGCGCGGTGAACACCGGCAGCGTGCTGGCGACCTTGGCGCCCTGGCTGACGCGGGCATCGAACTGGTCGTCCCAGTTGCCGCGGCGCGACGAGCCGAGAACTTCGCCGATCACGTCCTGGGCACTGGCTGCCCCCGACAAGGCTGCCATGGCGATCGCGCCGGCACCGGAGAGAAAGAAACGGCGGCTAGTTTTCATGGACGTTCCAGACATATTCGCGCAACACAACCGGCAGGAAAACTCCCGCGACGACGATATGACGGCCATACTTAACAATTAGCCAACCATAACCCGGCATCACCGACACGTGAAACGCGACTTCATCGCACGGGTTGCTGACGGCCGAACAGGCAGATCTGGCACATCACAGCTTTTCCGATAGTCATTCGAATATGGCGGCAACATGGCTGGCGCACCTTCCATTGGATGTCGGCGCGCTAAAAAAGGAAGGACCGGTGCATTTCTGCAACCGGCCCTGCGACTGGAGGTCGTTCCTTTTGGGTGGAAACGCTTACATGCGGTAAGCGATGGTGTCGTTCCAGAAGCGGTCGAGGCGCTGCAGGGCGCGGTTCATCTGCTTGAACTCGTCGGTGTTGATACCGCCGACATGCTCGATCGAACCGACATGGCGGTCATAGAGGCCGGCAACGACCTCGGCCACGTCCTGGCCCTTCGGCGTCAGGCTGACACGGACCGAGCGACGGTCGATGCGCGAGCGCTGGTGATTGATGAAGCCGAGCTCGACAAGCTTCTTGAGATTGTAGGAGACGTTCGAGCCGAGATAGTAGCCGCGTGAGCGCAATTCGCCGGCGGTCAGTTCCGCATTGCCGATGTTGAAGAGCAGCAGAGCCTGGATCGCATTGATGTCGCTGCGGCCGTTGCGATCGAACTCATCCTTGATAACGTCAAGAAGACGACGATGAAGTCTTTCAACAAGCTGCAGGGATTCCATGTAAAGCGAACGGATCGCTTCGTTACGGTCCTCGGAAACCATGGCGGGCTTGGCCGCCTGACGCGAATTGATCATTGTCTTTGCCTCTCTGTTTTCGCCTGGTGACTTTTTTGTTTGATGTCACCTTGATCGCGAACTTATCGAATACCCATAAAATTCGACTTAAACGTCAGGCTTAACAAGGGCTTACCGAGGACAGGTTTCGAAAGAGGGTTAACGAAACCCACTTCGAGTAAGAATAATTAACCTTGTATTTTACGGAGTGTCGGCCAACGCACTGAAAGCGTTGGCCGGAGCAATTCCAGGAAAGCCGTGAGGCGGCATTCCGCCCGGAGTTGCGCGAAACAAAAAATGACGGAGATCGTCCGCGGTCCGAAGGAAAGCGGAAACGCCCTAATGCGCGGCGCGGCGCCTTTTCAGGTGCAGGACAACGCGGAAGGCCGCGTAGATCAATGCCACCGCGACGTGGGAGACGACGATCAGCGGCCTGTTGCCGAACAGTTCGGGGAAACCGGCATACATCACGACTTCGGTCGCAGCGCAGATGAACCAGATGACCGGCCCCCAGGATGACAGCATCCACAGGCCGATGGCGGCAAAGGGGAAAAACACCGACAGCGTCACCGCCGCGACCTGCCAGTGGATCGGCATCAGGTCGAAACGCCAGAGCGGGCCGTCATAGAGACCGATCAGGCGCACCCAGTAGAGGATGCCGAACAGCAGGCAGTAGCCGGCCACCACACGCAGGAACAGGGCGAAGGCGCTTTCTATCGCCGACGGATGCATCTCGCGCAGGCGGCTTGCACTGTCGGTCACAGGGCAAGTTCCCGGTCGCCGAGCGTTTCGAAATAACGGTCGATGTCGAGCGGGTCGACATCCTCGAGCCGGGCCGGATGCCATTGCGGCGTCGAGCCCTTGTCGATGAGCACCGCGCGGATGCCTTCATAGAAGTCGCGGCCGGCGAGCATGCGGTTGAGGATGCGGAACTCCATCCGCATGCAGTCCTTCATCGACATGGTCAGGCCGGCCCTGACCTGCCGGAAGGCGACCGACAGGCTGGTGGGCGAACGCTGCAGGATGGTGGCGAGCGTCTTTTTGGCGAACTCGCTCGAATCCGTCTCCAGGCTGGCGATGACGTCGGACAGCGTGGGCGCGGAGAAATGCCGGGCAATCGCTTCCAGCGTCTCGCGCTCGGTCTCGCGCTTGGCCGGCCGGAAGAAGTTGCGCAGCACCGCCTCCGTGTCGCCGGTCTCGCACAGCCGCTCCAAGAGCCCGATCTGGCCGTCGGCCGAGATCGTGTGCGTCGCCAGCCCCGACCACAGCGCGTCGCCGTAGCGGATCCTGTTGCCGGTCAGCGCCAGATACATGCCGAAATGGCCGCCGAGGTCGGGCAGAAGATGGCTGCCGCCGACGTCGGGGAAGAAGCCGATTCCGACTTCGGGCATGGCGAACTGCGCATTTTCGGTCATCACCCGGTGCGAGCCGTGACAGGAGATGCCGACCCCGCCGCCCATGACGATGCCGTCGATGAGCGAGATGTAAGGCTTGGGATAGCTCTGGATCTGGGTGTTGAGCCGATATTCGTCGGCGAAGAAGTCGACCGGCGGATTGCCGGCGAGACCGGCGTGATAGACGTGCAGAATGTCCCCCCCGGCGCAAAATGCCCTGCCCTCGGCCTTGACCACGACGATGGCCACGCTGGGGTCGACTTGCCAGGCGGTGAGCGCGCGCGACAGCGCCAGGACCATCTTGTGGGTCAGCGCGTTCAGCGCCTGCGGCCGCGTCAGGGTGACGATGCCGGCGGCTCCGGAGCGCTCGAAGCGGATTTCGTCGTCGCCGCCAAAGTCCATGTCCACTGGAATCCCTCACATCAGGCTGAGTGTGCAGAGCTAATGGGCAGCGCATGGGTGCGTCAATGCCGCAGGTCACATCCTGCATCTTGGTCTTGGGCAAACCGGCATGCTAAAAACTGCACAATTGCCGGAGAGTGCCGATGAACAAGTTTACCCCAGCCAAGCCAGCGGGCGCCCGCAGCGTCGACGAGATCACCGGCAGCCGCCGCCTGCGCCGCATGCGCAAGGCCGACTGGTCGCGCCGGCTCGTCCAGGAAAACCGCCTGACGGTCGACGACCTGATCTGGCCGATCTTCATCATCGACGGTGAGAATCGCAAGGAAACGATCCCGGCCATGCCCGGTGTCTATCGCATGTCGGTCGATCTCGCCGTCAAGGAAGCGGAGCGCGCGGCAAAGCTCGGCATTCCGGCACTCGCCACCTTCCCCAATGTCGAGATGGAGCTGCGCGACCAGACCGGCGCGCACATATTGGAGCCCGACAACATCATCAACCGCGCCACCCGCGCCATCAAGGCAGCGGTGCCGGAGATCGGCATCATCACCGACGTCGCGCTCGACCCGTTCACCAGCCACGGCCATGACGGCATCCTGCGCGACGGCATCATCGTCAATGACGAAACTGTCGCCCAGGTGGCAGCCGCCGCCGTGCTGCAGGCCGCGGCCGGCTCCGACATCATCGCCCCTTCCGACATGATGGACGGCCGCATCGGCGCCATCCGCGACGCGCTCGACGACAACGGTTTCCATGATGTCGCGATCATGTCCTATGCGACCAAGTTCGCGTCAGCCTTCTATGGCCCCTATCGCGAGGCGATCGGCACGCAGGGCCTGCTCAAGGGCGACAAGAAGACCTACTACATCGACCACGCCAATTCGGACGAAGCGGTGCGCGAGGCCGAGCAGGACCTCGCCGAGGGCGCCGACATGCTGATGGTCAAGCCCGGCCTGCCTTATCTCGACATCATCCGCCGGCTGAAGGACGAGTTCCGCGTGCCGACCTTCGCCTATCAGGTGTCGGGCGAATATTCGATGATCAAGGCAGCCAGCGCCAATGGCTGGATCGACGGCGAAAAGGCGATGCTCGAAAGCCTGCTCGCCTTCAAGCGCGCCGGCTGCGACGGCATCCTGACCTATTTCGCGCCCGAAGTGGCCGAGATGCTGAAGGGCTGAGGCGAGAGCTTCCCCGACAGGATTTCTGCCCTCGCGCGCCGGGATTCTTGAATCCGGCGCGGCAATTCCCATTTGTTTTCCGGCGCGGGCAATCTCGTCCGCCGATAGAGGAAGTCATGACCGCACGCGTTCTGGACGGTGAAATCATCAACAGCAGGCTCGACGACAGCCGCGCCTATGACGGCGTGCGCACCCGCCGCATCCTGGCGTTCCTGGTCGACTATCTGATCGTCGGTCTCCTGATGATCCCCTTTGCCATCGTCATCTTCTTTCTTGGCGTGCTGACGCTCGGCCTCGGCTGGGCGCTGTTCGGCATCCTGTTTCCGGCTGTGGCCCTCATCTACATCTGGATGACGCTCGGCGGCCCGAACCAGGCTACCACAGGCATGCGCATGATGGGCATCCGGCTCGACCGCCTCGACGGCAGGCCGATCGACGGCCTTCTGGCGGTGGTTCACTCGGTGCTGTTCTGGGCCGGCAATGTCGTTCTGACGCCGCTGGTGCTCCTGGTGTCGCTGTTTTCCGACCGCAAGCGCACGCTGCATGACCTGCTGCTCGGCACGGTGGTCAGCCGCAGCGACAGCTAAAATGGCCATTCGGCGAGTCAAAACCGGCACTTGCGCCAAAATGTGAAGGCAAAGATTGGGCCTGCCTTCACATTCATGTTGAATTTTTCGCCGGCAGCGCCAAGCTAGGGAACATTGATTGGGAGTCTTCCTGACGCTCGATGACGCAGCATCCGACCCATTCCCCTCAGTTCTTCCTGACGGCGCCGTCCCCCTGCCCCTATCTCGAGGGTCAATTCGAGCGGAAGGTCTTTACCCATCTCGTCGGTGACAAGGCGCCCGAGATGAACGACCTGCTGACGCAAGGCGGCTTCCGCCGCTCGCAGAACATCGCCTATCGCCCGGCCTGCGAGACCTGCCGCGCCTGCGTCTCGGTCCGCATCCTGGCTCAGGAATTCAAGGCCACGCGCAACATGCGCCGGGTGATCGAACGCAACTCCGACCTCGTCGGGGCGATGCACGACGCCGAACCCTCGACCGAGCAATATTCGCTGTTCCGTTCCTATCTCGATGCCCGCCACCGCAGGGGCGGCATGTCCGACATGACGGTGCTCGACTATGCCATGATGGTCGAGGACACCCATGTCACCACCAAGGTGATCGAATATCGCCGCCGCGGCCCCGATACCTTCATCACCGGCCAGGGCCAGGGCGAGCTGATGGCAGTGGCATTGACCGACCAGATGTCGGACGGCCTGTCGATGGTCTATTCCTACTACAATCCGGAAATGGACGAACGCTCGCTTGGCACCTTCATGATCCTCGATCATATTGCCCGCGCGCGCGCCATGGGCCTGCCCCACGTCTATCTGGGCTACTGGGTCAACGGTTCGCGCAAGATGAACTATAAGGTGCGCTTCACACCTCAGGAGCATCTCGGCATGAAGGGCTGGGAGCGCTTCGAAGGCGACATCTGAGCACGTCCGGCCCGTTTCCACGCTGCCGTCGACCATCTGGCAGGGGAAAACAGTGGCGGACACCCAATCGAACCACTCCAAGGGACTGCTGCTGACCGGCATCGGCGGACTGGCGCTGACCGTCGACATCCCGCTGATCAAGCTCGCCGACGGCAACAACTGGTCGATCCTGCTGATGCGCAGCGGCACGACCTTCATCGCCGCCATCATCATCTGGCTGGTCTGGCGCGCGCTGAGCCCGAAGGCGCCGCAGCTCATCCCGGGCCGCGCCGGCCTCCTCGTCGCCGGCCTCTACGGCATCGGCTCGATCACCTTCATCACCGCCGTCTACAACACCTCGACCGCCAATCTGGTGTTCATCCTCGCCTTCAACACGGTATTTGCCGCCGTGCTGTCGTGGATGTTTCTGCGGGAAAGGCCGCGGCCGGCAACGCTGCTGGCCATGCTGGCGATGGTCGGCGGGGTGTCGATCATCGTCGGCAGCTCGATCGGCACCGGCCACCTGTTCGGCGACCTGATGGCGGTGTGTTCGGCCTTCTGCATCGCCTCGGCCATCACCATCTCCCGCTCCAGCGGCAAGGACATGGGTTTTACCGCGCTTGTCGGCGTGCTGCTGCCGGGGCTGGTGGCGGCCTATATGGTGTCCAAGACCGGCTTCAGGGTCGATGCACCGTGGTGGATCATCTTCAACGGCGCGGTGATCATGCCGATCTCGTTCTTCTGCCTCGCCAACGGCCCGAAATACATTTCCGGGCCGGAGGTTGCGATGTTCTACCTGCTCGAGACGGTCATGGCGCCGATCTGGGTGTGGATGATCTTCGCCGAGGTGCCGACTCGCAACAGCCTGATCGGCGGGGCGATCCTGATCATCACGCTGATCGCCCACTCGGCCTGGCAATTGTCCGAGGGGCGCAGGCGCCGGGCGAGCCTGGCACGACAGCTGGCGTAGCCAGCCGGCCCTTTCAATGCCGGGACCGCAGGAACTGCCCGCCCCTAGCCGGCCTGATTGGTCGGCACGTCGTTGCGGATCGCCTCGATGCTGCGCGGCGTGTCGCTCTCAGGCAAGGCGTTGGCTGCGGCCAGCATCGCCGCTTCGTCGGTCAGCTCGACCTCGCGCAGCCATTCGCGCCAGATCGCGACAAGCAGCGCCATCAGCACCGGGCCGATGAACAGCCCGAGAAAGCCCATCGTCTTGACGCCGCCGATGAGGCCGAAAAAGGTGGGCAGGAACGGCAGCTTGATCGGCCCGCCGACAAGCTTGGGGCGCAGCGTCTTGTCGACGATGAACAGCTCGATCGAGCCCCAGGCAAACAGCGCGACACCGGCAATCGGCGAGCCGCTGGCAACCAGATAGACCGAGACGAGGGTGAACGACAAAGGCGCGCCGCCGGGGATCAGCGCCATGAAGCCGGTGAGCACGCCGAGCGTCACCGGCGACGGCACGCCGGCCACCCAATAGGCAAGGCCCAGCACCACACCCTCGCCGATGGCGATCAGCGTCATGCCGGTGACGGTGGCGCTGATGGTCTTGGGCACGACGCGCGAAATGCGCTCCCAGCGCATCGGCAGGATGCGCTCGCCGAGCCGGTCGAGTTGGCCGACGAAGGTTTCACCGTCGCGATAGGTGAAGAACAAAGCGATCAGCATGAACAGCAGCGTCAAGAGGATGCCGAAGGCGCTGCCGCCGGCAGCAAGCACGCCGCGATAGATGCTGCCGATGTTGGCGCCGCTGAGCAGTTGGGCCAGTTCGCCGATGGCGCCGGGATGGCCGACATAACGCGTCCATTGCTCGTTCAGCCACTCGCCGACAACCGGCAGGTTGTTGATCCATTGCGGCGTCGTCGCGCCGTGACGATTGGTTTCGACAGCCCAGCCAACCCAGTCGCGGATTTCGTTGACGGCGTAGGTCGCAGCAAATGAGATCGGCACGACGAGGAAGGCGATGATGAACAGCAGCGCAAGCGTGGCGCCAATGGTCCTGTTGCCGTCGACGGCGACGAGCAGCCTGCGGTAGAGCGGCCAGCTGGCGAAGGCAATGACGAGCGCTGCCAGCACCGGCACCAGGAAGCCATGGAAGAAATAGATACCCGCCGCGACGATCAGCACGAGCAGCCAGCGCGCCGCCGAAAGCGGCGGCACCAAAGCGGCACGCATCGGCTGGGCCGGGCCGAACAGCCTCTGCTCTCGCTCCGGCTTACGGGGATTGGTCACGTTCAAGAGCCTGGATCTCCTCGGCCCTGAAGTGGACCCGATTGATGCCCGGCGCGCGGTTCGGCGCCGGTGGGGAGATCATAGAGGCTAATGCGGTGCCGCGCACGAAAACTTTGCCGCACCGCACGCGTTCATTCCCTCATTCCGGCCCTCATTCCGGATTTCTTGTCCTTGCGCAATTCCCAGGAAACCCGCGGCTCGGTTTTCCCAGGACTTGCGCTAGCCGAAGCGGCCGGTGCGCGGAAAGCCCTTGGGGACCATGCGTCCGGCGGTGGCGCGGGTGCCAATCCACTCGAGCAGTTCCTCGCGCGACCGGGTGAAGGTGCGCTCCGCCGAATCCAGCCAGCTCAGGCCGGCCTCCATCGTGAAGGTCTTCACGTCGAGCACGCCGCCGTCCTTGTATTTCTGGAGCCTGACGCCCTTGCCACGCGTCATCTCGGGGATCTGCTCGAGCGGGAACACCAGCATCTTGCGGTTCTCGCCGACGATTGCGAGATGATCGCCAGTCAGCGGGATGCAGCGCTTGGCTTCGTCGGGCGCCTTGACGTTCATCACCTGCTTGCCCTTGCGGGTGTTGGCGATGACCTCTTCCTCGGGCACGGTGAAGCCGTTGCCTTCATGGCTGACCAGCAGGAGCTTGCGCTTGGGCTCGTGGACGAAGGCGGTGACGATGTCCTGGTCGTTGTCCATGTCGACGATAATGCGGATCGGCTCGCCATGGCCGCGCCCGCCTGGCAGACGGTCAGCGCCGATGGTGTAGAACTTGCCGCCCGTGGTGAAGACCAGGATCTTGTCGGTGGTCTGGGCCGGGAACGCCAGCTTGAGGCTGTCGCCCTCCTTGAAGGTGAGCTGGGAATAGTCGGCCAGATGCCCCTTCATCGCGCGCAGCCAGCCCTTTTCCGAGACGACGACCGTTACCGGCTCCTTCTCGATCATGGCGTGGTGGATGTCGGTCAGGTCATGGTCCGGCGCTTCGGCAAAAACGGTACGGCGCTTGCCCAGCTCGGTCTCGGGACCGTAATGCTTGCGGACCTCGCCTACTTCCCACTTGATCGTCGCCCACTGCTTGGCATCGGACGCCAAGAGCGCCTCGATCTGCTTCTTCTCAGTGCTGAGCGCGTCATGCTCCTTGCGGATCTCGAATTCCTCGAGCTTGCGCAGCGCCCTGAGGCGCATGTTGAGGATGGCTTCAGCCTGATTGTCGGTCAGGTCCCAGCGCGCCATCATCGTGCGCTTCGGCTCATCCTCCTCGCGGATGATGCGGATCACCTCGTCGATGTTGAGGTAGGCGATCAGGTAGCCGCCGAGAATCTCGAGGCGCTTTTCGATCTCGCCGAGGCGGAACTTCGAGCGGCGGACGAGCACCTCGCGCCTGTGGTCGAGCCATTCGCGCAGCACGCTCTTCAGCGACAGCACGTTCGGCACCTTGCCGCGCGACAGCACGTTCATGTTGAGCGGGAAGCGGCTTTCGAGCTCGGTGAGCTTGTAGAGCGATTCCATCAGCAGGCCCGGATCGACGGTGCGGCTCTTGGGCACCAGGACGACACGGATGTCTTCGGCCGACTCATCGCGGATGTCTTCGAGCAGTGGCAATTTGCGGGCGATCAGAAGCTCGGCGATCTTCTCGATCAGACGCGCCTTCTGGACGCCGTAGGGGATCTCGGTGACGACAAGGTTCCAGGTGCCCCTGCCCTGGTCTTCCTGCTTCCACGTCGCGCGCACGCGGAAGCCGCCGCGTCCGGTCTCATAGGCGTTGACGATCGCCGCCCAGTCGTCGTCGATGCTGCCGCCGGTGGGGAAATCGGGCCCACGCACCTTGCAGGCGAAACGCAGCTCGGCATCGTCCTTGATACGCTCCCACTCGCCCGGCGAGGTCATCAGGTCGGTGACCGAGGCATCGGGATTGTCGATCAGGTGAAGGGCGGCACTGCACAGCTCGGCTGCGTTGTGCGGCGGGATCGACGTCGCCATGCCGACGGCGATGCCGGACGAGCCGTTGGCGAGAAGGTTCGGAAACGCGCCCGGCAGGACGACGGGTTCTTCGTCTTCTTCGTTATAGGTAAGGCGATAGTCGACGGCGTCCTCGGTGATGCCTTCGAGCAGCGACACCGACACATCGGTCATGCGCGCTTCGGTATAGCGCATCGCGGCAGCACTATCGCCGTCGATGTTGCCGAAATTGCCCTGGCCGTCGATGAGCGGGTAGCGGACCGAAAAATCCTGTGCCAGGCGCACCAGCGCGTCATAGATCGACTGGTCGCCATGCGGGTGGAACTTGCCCATGACCTCGCCGACGATGCGGGCACATTTGGCGAATCCCTGGTCGGGATTGAGCCTGAGCAGCCGCATGGCGTGCATGATGCGGCGATGGACCGGTTTCAGTCCGTCGCGAACGTCAGGCAGTGCCCGGTGCATGATGGTCGACAGCGCATAGGCAAGATAGCGCTCTTCGAGCGCCTTCTTCAGATCGACCGGTTCAATATTGTCGCCGCCACCGTTTCCGGGCGGCACAAGCCCTTTTCCCATGGCTTGGGACTAGCGGAACGGGCGATTCGCGACAAGCCTTATCGCCAAATGCAAGAGCCGTCGGCGTCGGAGTGCGACAAATCTGCCCGCTCGCTAAAGTAGCAATCACGCGATCAGGGGGTCATTCACCATTTTTGCGCGTGTTGCACTGCGGTGATTGCCTTTTGGATCGAATTGCGGCCATTGTCGTTACGTCGCCTTCTTCCGGTCCAGTTCGTGGCTGACGTAAGGCTGAATCATTTCAAAGTCTCAGGGATCTATGATGACGCAACACCGCTCTGCATTCCGCAAGCTCGCACTCACGACCTTCCTGTTCTCGCTTCCGCTCAATGCAGCGATGGCCCAGGATGCCACCGCTGTCGCCGAGCGGCTCAAGTCGGTGCTGGCCGGCCAGAGCCTGACGCTTGGCTGGAGCAGCGTCACCGGCGACGCGTCCGAAGCGGTCATCGAAGGTGCGACCATCGCCATGGACGGCGAAGGCAAGCCGCTGTCGATCGGCAAGCTCACGCTCAGCGGCATCACCGAGGAGAATCGCGGCTTCAAGATCGAGACGATCACCACCGAGCCCTACAGCCTCAACGAAGGCCCGACCAAGGTCGAGGTCAGCCCGCTGACGCTCGGCAACGTCACGCTGCCGGCCACCGACTCGACCGACATCCTGGCCTCGTTCCTGATGTATGAGACCGCCAATCTCGACACTGTCAGCGTCAAGGTCGGCGACAAGCAGGCCTTCCAGATGACCAATTTCGCAGCCGAGGTGACGCCTCCGGCCGACGGCAACGCCATGGAGTTCACCGGTTCGGCCGAAAAGTTCACCGCCGACCTGACCCTGGTGGAAGACCCGCAGTCGAAGGCTGCGATCGAGGCGCTCGGCTACCAGAACATCTCGGGCGACTTCCAGATGGAAGGCACCTGGCAGCCGACAGACGGCCGAATGGCACTGTCGAGCTACGACATCACCGTCGACAATGCCGGCACGCTCGGCATGACCTTCGACCTCGGCGGCTACACCGTGGAATTCCTGAAGTCGGTGCAGGAACTGCAGAAGAAGATGGCCGCCCAGCCGGAAGGCGCCGACAACTCGGCCCAGGGCATGGCCATGCTCGGCCTGATGCAGCAGCTGACCTTCAATGGCGCAACCGTGCGCTTCGACGACGATTCGGTGACCAACAAGGTTCTCGAATACGTCGCCAAGCAGCAGAACATGACGGCCAAGGACATTGCCAACCAGGCCAAGGCGATCGTGCCGTTCCTGATGATGGAACTGAACAATCCGGAGCTGTCGACCCAGGTGACGGCGGCCGTCACCGCCTATCTCGACGCGCCCAAGTCGATCGAGATCGCCGCCAAGCCAGCCTCGCCGGTCCCGTTCGCCCTGCTCGCCGCAAGCGGCATGTCGAACCCCAAGGACCTGCCCAAGACGCTCGGCCTGACGGTGACCGCAAACCAGGACTGATCCTGGCCGCGACATCAGAAACGCAAAAGCCCGGCAGCGATGCCGGGCTTATTTGTTGAGTCAAAAGAGTCGCTTGCGCAGATCGCCTGAGTTTCGTTCTTGGTTGCCGCAGCAAATCAGCACTGCCCCGGTCGCCACAGCTGAAAACGAAAAAGCCCGGCAGCGACGCCGGGCTTGTTTGTTGAGTCAAAAGAGTCGCTTGCGCGGATCGCCTAAGCCTCTTTCTTGGCCACCGCGACACGCAGCGACAGCTCGCGCAATTGCTGCGGCGTTGCTTCCGACGGCGCGTTCATCAACAGGTCCTGCGCCTGCTGGTTCATCGGGAACAAAGTCACTTCACGCAGGTTCTTGGCGCCGACGAGCAGCATGATGACGCGGTCGACGCCGGCCGCCATGCCGCCATGCGGCGGGGCGCCGTACTGGAAGGCGCGGTAGAGGCCGCCGAACTGCTCCTCGACCTCCTCGCGCGTCTTGCCGGTCAGCTCGAACGCCTTGACCATCAGCTCGGGCAGCTGGTTGCGGATCGAACCGGAGGCGATTTCGAAGCCGTTGCAGACCATGTCGTACTGGTAGGCCTTGATGGTCAGCGGATCCTGGTTGTTCAGCGCATCCAGGCCGCCCTGCGGCATCGAGAACGGGTTGTGGGCGAAATCGATCTTCTTTTCTTCTTCCAGCCATTCGTAGAACGGGAAGTCGATGATCCAGCACAGCTCGAAGCGGTCGCGGTCGACGAGGTTCAGCTCCTCGCCGGCGCGGGTGCGGGCAGCACCAGCAAACGAGACGAACTTCTTGGGATCGCCGGCGACGAAGAAGGCAGCATCGCCGTCGGACAGGCCAAGCTGCTGGCGGATGGCTTCGGTGCGCTCCTCGCCGATGTTCTTGGCGATCGGGCCGGCGCCTTCGAGCTTGTCGCCTTCCTTGCGCCAGAAGATGTAGCCGAGACCCGGCTGGCCCTCGCCCTGCGCCCACGAGTTCATGCGGTCGCAGAAGGCGCGGCTGCCGCCTGTCCTGGCCGGGATCGCCCAGACCTCGACCTTCGGGTTCGAGGCGATCATGCCGGCGAACACCTTGAAGCCAGAGCCGTCGAAATGGCTGGTGACTTCCTGGATCTCGATCGGGTTGCGCAGGTCGGGCTTATCGGTGCCGTAGGTGCGTAGCGCGGTGTCATAGGGAATGCGGCGGAACTGTTGAGTGACCGGCTTGCCGTCGGCAAACTTCTCGAACACGCCGCGCATCACCGGCTCCATCGTGTTCCAGACGTCTTCCTGGGTCACGAAGCTCATTTCGAGGTCGAGCTGGTAGAATTCGCCCGGCAGGCGGTCAGCGCGCGGGTCTTCGTCGCGGAAGCAGGGCGCGATCTGGAAGTAGCGGTCGAAGCCGGCGACCATCAGCAGCTGCTTGTACTGCTGCGGCGCCTGCGGCAGGGCGAAGAACTTGCCGGGATGGATGCGCGACGGCACCAGGAAGTCGCGCGCGCCTTCCGGCGACGAGGCCGTCAGGATCGGCGTCGAATATTCAGTGAAACCCTCGCCGGTCATGCGGTTGCGCATTTCGGCGATGATCTTGGTACGGGCGACGATGTTCTTGTGCAGCGTTTCGCGGCGCAGATCGAGGAAGCGGTACTTCAAGCGAATGTCTTCTGGATAGTCCGGCTCGCCGAACACCGGCAGCGGCAATTCCTTGGAGGCCGACAGAACCTCGATTTCCTGGGCAAAGACTTCGATCTCGCCGGTCGGCAGGTTGCCGTTGACGGCTTCCGCCATGCGCGCCTTGACCTCGCCGTCGACGCGGATGACCCACTCGCCGCGCACCGTTTCGGCGGCCTTGAAGGCGGGCGAATCGGGATCGGCGACGATCTGGGTCAGGCCGTAATGGTCGCGCAGGTCGATGAACAGCAGGCCGCCGTGATCTCGCACGCGATGCACCCAGCCGGACAGGCGAACGGCGGCGCCGACGTCGGATTTCCTCAATTGAGCGCAGGTGTGGCTGCGGTAACGATGCATGGCAAATTTTCCGGTTCAGGCTGTTTGGACGTCACGCCGGGGCGACAGCTGCGCCCGGGCCTAAAATTTGGCGCGAAAAGCGCATGGGTGCCCGGTTTTGTCAAGGTAAAGCGGTTTTAAGACCGCTCAGGCGCAGGGTCAAAACCGCTTCTTCAGCCAAACCCTGGAATGTCCGGCCGGGTAATCGTCGATGCGGCCGAACTCTTCATATCCCAATCGCTTGTAGAACTCCGGCGCCTGGAACGTATACGAATCGAGGTGAACGCCGATGCAGCCGCGCTGCCGTGCCACCTCCTCGGCCCGGGCAATCAGCCGCTGGCCAAGGCCCTCGCCGCGATGAGCGCTGCTGATCCACAGCCATTCGACGAACAGCCAGGTGTATTCGGACGACCCTTTGAGGCCGCCGGCGACCGAGCCATCCTTGCCATGGGAGACGATCCAGAGATCCTGGTCGTTGTGCGGACCGGCGGTGTCGAAATTATAGGCGTTCAGCCCCTCGCCGATGAAGCGGGCCGTTTCCTCGTCGATGCTGGTGCTCACTGTCAATGTCGTCATCGCGGCCTCGTCTGTCCCTCACAATCCAGCCAGCGGTCCACTTGTCAGGGATGAACCGGGCCGCGCGCGCACGCTAGACGCTGCCGCGGCAGCGACGTTGGCGCAGTCGACGGAATATGTCGCACCAGCGGCTGTCCGGCATTGACCGATCGGGCAAACTGTAGCCACCTCAGCTTTTGTACTGCGTTGCCTGATGTCCTCCATACGCCCCCTCATCCCGCTCCTGATCACCGCCGGCATCCTGTTGGGCGGCAACGGCCTGCAAAGCACCTTGATTGCGCTGCGCGGCGCACAGGAGGGATTTACTGCCTCGACCATCGGCCTGATGGGGACCTGCTATTTCGTCGGGTTCCTGCTCGGCTGCCTGTTCATCTCACGCATCATGAAGGCCGTCGGCCACGTCCGGGCTTTCGCGGCACTCGCCGCCATCGCCGCCTCGGCAACGCTGACTTTGGTTCTCGTCATCGACCCGGTGATGTGGTCGGTGATCCGCTTTGCCACCGGCTTCTGCTTCGCCGGACTGTTCACGGTCATGGAGAGCTGGCTCAATTCAGGCGTCTCCAACCACGACCGCGCCCGAATCCTGGCGATCTACCGCATCATCGACATCGGCTCGGTGACTGGCGCGCAGTTCATGATCCCGGTCTTCGGCGCCGGCGGCTTCACCATCTTCGCCATCATGTCGATCATGATCACACTGTCGTTGGTGCCGGTCTCGCTGGGCGACCGCTCCAATCCGACACCGCCCGAAGACGTCAAGCTCGACCTCAAACGCGCCTGGCAGATTTCGCCACTCGGCAGCATCGGCTGCATCTTCGTCGGCGTCACCAACAGCGCCTTCCGCACGCTGAGCCCGATCTATGCCGAGCAGATCGGCCTGTCGGTGACCGACGTCGTCACCTTCGTCAGTGTCGGCATCATCGGCGGCGCGCTGGTCCAGTACCCGCTCGGCTACATGTCCGACTTGTGGGACCGTCGCAAGGTGCTGCTCGTCACCACTGCCGGCGCCATGGCCTCCGCGCTGATGCTGGTCTTCCTCGCCGGCAATTCGCCGCTGGCCAACTTCGTCTTCGTCTTCATCTTCGGATCGTTCGCCATGCCGCTCTATTCGCTGTCGGCAGCACATGCCAACGACCGCGCCGAAAAAGGCGAATTCGTGCTGATCAACGCGGCACTGATGCTGTTCTATTCCGTCGGTGCCATCGCCGGCCCCTTCGTCGCCTCACTGGTGATGGAAAAGTTCGGCCCGCATTCGCTGTTCAGCTTCAGTGCGGCCGTCTATGTCGTGTTCGTCGCCGTCATCATCTACCGCATGGGCTCGCGATCGCCGGTGCCGGCCGGCCACCGCGGACGCTTCATCGCCCTGTTGAGGACGTCCCCGATCTTTGCCCGGCTTGCAGGCCGAAACAGCGCTGCAAACGGCAGCGATGAGGGCTAGACTCCGTGATCGGACGTGCAAGTGCTTGACGAAAGGGCGCTCGGCTGAAATGGAAAGACAACGCGTTCTGATAAAAGCAATATTATGCATGTAATAACGACCCAGGACGAACTCGAAACCGTCATAGCCGCTCTCGAAAAGTCCAACTTCGTCACGGTAGACACCGAGTTCATTCGCGAAACCACTTTCTGGCCCGAGCTCTGCCTGATCCAGATGGCAGCGCCCGGCGTTTCCGCACTGGTCGATCCCCTGGCGCCCGACCTCGACCTCAAGCCATTCTTCCGGCTGATGGCCAATGAGGCGGTGACCAAGGTTTTCCATGCCGCCCGCCAGGACATCGAAATCATCTTCCATCTCGGCGCACTGATCCCGCACCCGGTGTTCGACACCCAGGTCGCGGCCATGGTCTGCGGCTTCGGCGACAGCGTCTCCTACGAGCAGATCGTGCAGAAGATCACCGGCGGACGCATCGACAAGTCATCGCGCTTCACCGACTGGCGCCACCGCCCGCTGTCGGAAAAGCAGCTCGACTACGCGCTGGCCGACGTCACCCACCTGATCGACGTCTACAAGCATCTCGTCACCGAGCTCGAGCGCGAGAATCGCGCCCACTGGCTCAATGAAGAGATGGAGGTCCTGACCTCACGCGAGACCTACGACCCGCATCCCGAGGACGCCTGGAAGCGGCTTAAGATGCGGCTGCGCAAGCCGCAGGAACTGGCCATCGTGCAGGCAGTGGCTGCCTGGCGTGAGCGCGAGGCGCGCGAGCGCAACGTGCCGCGCGGCCGCGTGCTCAAGGACGACGCGATCTACGAAGTCGCCCAGCAGGCGCCGCGCGATGCAACCGCACTTGCCCGACTGCGCACCACGCCCAAGGGCTGGGAACGTTCGTCGTCGGCGACGGCGCTGCTCACCGTCGTCAACGCGGCGCTCGAAATTCCGCGCGACCAGATGCCCAAGCTGCCCAAGACATTCCAGCCGCCGGAGGGCTCCAGTGCCGCCTCCGAGCTGCTCAAGGTCCTGCTGCGGCTCGTCTCGGAGAAGGAAGGCGTTGCCCCCAAGGTGCTCGCTTCGGGCGACGATATCGACCGTATCGCCGCAGAAGGCGAAGCTGCCGACGTCCCTGCCCTGCAGGGCTGGCGCCGTTCGGTGTTCGGCGATGCAGCACTGAAGCTGGTGCGCGGTGAACTGGCCATCCGCTTCGACAAGCGCCGGATCTCGGTGTTCGAGGTCAACAGCTGAACGGCCTGTTCGGCGCGGTCAGACCGCGCCGGCAAGGTGCAGCGCAAACCAGATCCAGATCAGCGCGAGAAGCAGCGCGCCAAGAATGAAGGCCCTGCTGCGATACTTGACCCTGTTGGCGGTCAGGTGGAACCAGGCATGCGCATAGCGCGACGCCACGAACAGCCAGGCCAGCAACAGCGCCAAGCACCGGCAGTTCGAACTGGTTGATGATGTTGTTGGCGGCGGTGACGCTGGATTCAGGTTCGGTGGACCGCGTCTTGAACTGATTGATCCGCGCTTCGCCGGACCGGACAGCATTCCTGCGCCTGGCCGAAAGTACGGCATAGACGATGTAGACCAGCAGGACCTGGGCAAGCATGGGCCAGAAAATCGTGGCCTGGTTCATAAGCATCCCCTGAATAAAAGCAGATAATCACAAGAATATCCGTCACAACACTTCATCTTGATTAACGGAGAATTCACTGGCGCGGACGAGACTAGGGACGAAAAGCACAGTCCCATGATCGGCCAAACATGATGCTTCCCGCAACCGCCAATCGCTTTCAGCCGGCCCTTTCGGTCATCCAGCCCCACGAACGCACGATACGCGAGGATTGACGGCCACGAACCGCCGGGGGCGAAGGCACGTCACGGCTTGCTCGCCCGCTACCGAGTCTCCGAGCCGGTCGAATCCGAGAAGAAACAGAAATGCTCGATACGGCTCTAAGCCTGTCAGCCAGCCCTGTGGCTTCCAACGTCGGCCGAATTTGATCGGTTGCGCTTCGCCGCCAGGGCAAAGGCAGCGATGACGACAACCGGCACCGCCAGAAATGCGAACTTGGTCACGACAAGCGCCGAGGCCAGCGACATCGACCTTGAGCCGGCCGATGCCGGGTCGGACAGGATGCGCGCAACGACGATGTTCTGGGCATAGTCTGATATCATATAGGGCAGCACCAGGGTCAAAGCCGTGACCGAGCGCATGGTTTCGGACAAGCTCGAAAAACGCTTGAGACGCTCGCCTGATTTCAGCATCAGGCTGACCAAAGTGGCTGACAGCAGTGCCGGGAAGATCAGATCGAAGGTCAGATAGTGCCAGACGAGAATGATCTCGGCACCCGGCCGCCCCATGGCCGCGATCCAGGCAAAACCCTCGGCCTCGGAGAAACCGAGAAAACGCAGGTCGAGCGACGGCAGGCCGCCGCTCAGGCTGCGGAAATAGAGGAACTCCAGCATCGTCATGGCGGCGAAGACCGCCGCCGTGGCGACACATAATGCGGCCGCGTGGCGCCGCAGCCGCAGCACCATCAAATCACATGCCGCCCGGATAGTTCGGGCTTTCGCGGGTGATGGTCACGTCATGCGCGTGGCTCTCGCGCAGGCCGGCGTTGGAGATGCGCACGAAGGTGGCGCGCTCGCGGAAATCGGCCAGGGTGCGACCGCCGACATAACCCATGGCAGCCTTGAGGCCGCCGGCGAGCTGGTGCAGCACACCGCCGACCGGGCCCTTGTAGGGCACCTGGCCCTCGATGCCCTCAGGCACCAGCTTGAGCGTGTCGCGCACCTCGGCCTGGAAGTAGCGGTCGGCCGAGCCGCGCGCCATGGCGCCCACCGAGCCCATGCCGCGATAGGCCTTGAACGAGCGGCCCTGGTGCAGATAGACCTCGCCCGGGCTTTCCTCGGTGCCGGCAAGCAGCGAGCCGATCATCGCAGCGCCGGCGCCAGCGGCAAGCGCCTTGGCCAGATCGCCCGAATATTTGATGCCGCCGTCGGCAATGACGGTGACGCCGGACTTCTGGGCAGCCTCGACGGCCGACATGATGGCCGAAAGCTGCGGCACGCCGACGCCTGCGACGATGCGCGTGGTGCAGATCGAGCCTGGTCCGATACCGACCTTGACGGCGTCGGCTCCTGCATCGATCAGCGCCTGGGCGCCGTCGGCGGTGGCGACGTTGCCGGCCATGATGCGGACCGAGTTGGAAATCTTCTTGGCGCGGGCAACTGCGTCGAGCACGCGCTGCGAATGGCCATGCGCTGTGTCGATGACGAGCAGGTCGACGCCGGCATCGATCAGCCGTTCGGCGCGCTCGAAGCCGTCATCGCCGACGCTGGTGGCCGCTGCCGCCCTGAGGCGTCCCTGCGCATCCTTGGAAGCGTTCGGGTTGAGCTGTGACTTCTCCATATCCTTGACGGTGATGAGGCCGACGCAATTGCCATGCTTGTCGACGACGAGCAGTTTTTCGATGCGGTGCTGGTGCAGCAGGCGCTTGGCTTCGTCCTGCTCGACCGTCTCCTTGACGGTGATCAGGTTCTCGCGGGTCATCAGCTCGTAGACCTTCTGCGCCGGGTCGGAGGCAAAACGCACGTCGCGATTGGTCAGGATGCCGACAAGACGGCCGGTCTGGTGACCGCCGGTGCCGCCATTCTCGACGACCGGAATGCCTGAAATGCCATGCGTGCGCATCAAGGTGAGCGCGTCGGCCAGCGTGGCATCCGGGCCGATCGTGACGGGATTGACCACCATGCCGGATTCGAACTTCTTGACCTGGCGGACCTGCTCGGCCTGTTCGACCGGGGTGAAGTTGCGGTGGATGACGCCGATGCCGCCGGCCTGGGCCATGGCAATCGCCAGCCGCGCCTCGGTCACTGTGTCCATGGCCGCCGAAATGATCGGCACGTTGAGGTCGATGTCGCCGGCAATGCGGGTGCTGATGTCGGTCTCGCCGGGCATGACCTCGGAATGGCCGGGCTGCAGCAGCACGTCGTCAAAGGTCAGCGCCAGAGCGCCGGTGGAGGATTCGATGATTTTTGCCATGGCCAACCTCGGAATGCGTGAAGGGACGCTGGAACCATTGGTATGCAGCGTCGACTCGTCTTTTCCCTTTCAGGATTGGCGGTGGCTGGTACCACGTCTTCGAAGCGATGAAAAGCGCATGATGACGGCCAATTGCACGCCGCGCAGATCGGCCGGCTTGCGCCCGGCACGACAAACATGGCGGCAAGGACGACAACGACTTCCTGTCGACACATCCGCCAACCTCGGAACGCATCGCCGAGACGATGCGTTATGCCCGCGAGGCCGGCACCTCGAAGTATCTGGCCCTGAATTGCAAAAGGCGCTGGCTACGGACATATCAAGGCATCCGTGATAACGCTCGGTTGCGGTCGAACCAGCGACCGCCTTGCGTCAGACTTCCTGCCCCCCGGACTTGCCCCGCGTGAACAGAACCACCCCGCTGATCCTTGCCGTCGCCCTGTTCATGGAGAACATGGATTCGACCGTCATCGCAACGTCCTTGCCGGCGATCGCCACCGACATCGGTACGAGCCCGATCGCGCTCAAGCTGGCGCTGACGGCCTATCTCGTCTCGCTCGCCATCTTCATCCCGATCAGCGCCTGGATGGCCGACCGCTTCGGCGCCAAGCTGGTCTTCCGCGTCGCCATCGGCGTGTTCATGCTGGGCTCGGTCGCCTGCGCCGTCTCTGGTTCCCTAGGCGAGTTCGTGCTGGCGCGCTTCCTGCAGGGCATGGGCGGATCGATGATGACGCCGGTGGCGCGCCTGGTGCTGGTGCGCACAACTGAGAAGAGCGGGCTGGTGTCGGCCATGGCGACGCTGACCATCCCTGCCCTCATCGGCCCACTGATCGGCCCGCCGGTCGGCGGCTTCATCACCACCTTCTTTGCCTGGCATTGGATCTTCCTGATCAACATCCCGATCGGCGCGATCGGCATCTGGCTGTCCGGGCGTTTCCTGCCTGAAATCCCGCCCGAGCCGACACGCCCGCTCGACGTCACAGGCTTCTTCCTCTCGGCCATCGCCGCCTCGGGCATCGTCTTCGGCCTGTCGGTCGTCAGCCTGCCGGCATTGCCGCCGGTCGTTGGCGTCGTGACCATCGGCATCGGCGTGATCAGCGCCCTGCTCTATGTCAGGCACGCCAGGGGCAGGGATTACCCGCTGCTGCAGCTCAAGCTGTTTTCCAACCCGGTGTTCCGGACGGCCATTGCGGGCGGATCGCTGTTCCGCATCGGCGTCGGCGCGACGCCGTTCCTCTTGCCGCTGCTGTTCCAGCTCGGCTTCGGGCTGACGCCGTTCCAGTCCGGCATGATCACCTTCGCAACCGCTGCGGGCGCGCTGACGATGAAATTCGTGGCGCCGCGCATCCTGCGCACTGTCGGCTTCCGCACCGTGCTTCTGGTCGCCTCGGGCTGCTCGGCCTGCCTGATCGCCGCCAACGGCTTTTTCACGGCCGAGACGCCTTACCTGCTGATCCTGTCGGTGCTGTTCCTCGCCGGCTTCCTGCGCTCGATGTTCTTCACCTCCACCAACGCTCTGGTGTTCGCCGATATCGAGCCGGCGCAGAGCGGCCAGGCAACGGCGATTTCGGCGGCCGCCCAGCAGATCACGGTGGCGCTCGGCGTTGCCGTCGGCGGCGGCGCGCTGGAGTTGTGGAGCGTGTTCACAGGCCAGGCCATCGGCGGCGCAGGCTTCACCTTCGCCTTCCTGGTCATTGCCGTCATCACGGCCCTGCCGATGCTTTTGTTTGTGCGGCTGGCGCCCGACGCCGGCAAGGCCATTTCAGGTCATGGCGGGCCGAGGCCCACAGCCGAAGAGCCGCAACAGCTATGACGGGTCGGCGGCAGCCCTGCCCTTGAAGTCCTTGGCGAGCAAATAAAGCTCGGCCGATTCGTCGCGCGAGGCCGGCGGCTTGACGTGATGGACGCTGCGGAAATTCTGCTTGAGCAGGTTCAAGAGCTCGGCCTCGGTGCCGCCCTGGAAGGTCTTGGCCAGGAAGTGGCCGCCCGGCTTGAGCACCGAAATGGCAAAATCGGCGGCGACCTCGCACAGATGCATGGTGCGGATGTGGTCGGTGCGGCGGTGGCCCGTCGTCGGCGCCGCCATGTCGGAGAGCACGACGTCGGGGGCGCCGCCGAGCGTTTCCGAAAGCCGCTGCGGCGCGGCGTCATCCAGAAAATCCATCAGCAGCACGGGCGCACCGGGCACGGCATCCATTTCGAGATAGTCGATGCCGACGACATGCGGGTTCTCGGCGGTCGAGCCGGTGCGGGCCGCCGCCACCTGGCACCAGCCGCCGGGCGCGGCACCGAGATCGATGATCTTCATGCCGGGCTTGAGCAGATGATGCTTGTCGTCGATCTCGATCAGCTTGTAGGCCGCGCGCGAGCGGTAGCCGTCGGCCTTGGAGCGCTGGACATAAGGATCGTTCATGTGGCGCTCGAGCCAGCGGCGCGACGATTCCTTGAGGCCGCGCTTCTTCTTGATCTTGGTGCGCATCACGCGTGTCGCGCCTGCCGCCACCTCCGGCTTAGTCGGCTTCTTGGTCATCTCATTTGTCCGTTTCGCCAGTTGCGGCGCCACACGCCGTCATCGGCCATCAATTCGCTCAATATGCCTTCGCGCAAGCCCCTGTCGGCGACACGCAGCCTTTCCGACGGCCACACCGCGCGGATCGCCTCGAGAATGGCGCAGCCGGCGAGCACCAGGTCGGCCCGGTCGGCACCGATGCAGGGATTGGCGACGCGCTGCTGGAAATCCCAGCCGAGCACTTTTTCGACCATGCGGTCGACGCTTGAGCCGTCCATCCACAGGCCGTCGACGCGGCGACGGTCGTAGCGGTCGAGTTCGAGATGCACGCCGGCCAGCGTGGTCACCGTTCCAGACGTTCCCAGGAGGTGGAATTTCGGGCTGGAGACGATGTGGCTCAGGCGGTCGCGCCCGTCGAAGGCGCGCAGCCGCGTCGCGACATCCTCGACCATGGCGGCAAAGATCTCGCGCGTCACCGTGCGGCCGCCGAATCGCTCGGCGAGCGAGACGACGCCGACAGGCAGCGAGGTCCACGAGACGATATGATTCGCCAGGCGCGGCGAACGATGGCGCGAGACGTCGATCAGCGCGATCTCGGACGAGCCGCCGCCAATGTCGAACAGGACGACGCCGTCGGTGTCGCGCTCGACCAGCGAGCCGCAGCCGGAAACGGCAAGCCGCGCCTCGGTCTGGCGGTCGATGATCTCGAGCTTGAGGCCCGCTTCGCGTTCGACGCGGTCGATGAACTCGGCCCCGTTCGCTGCCGTGCGGCAGGCTTCGGTGGCGATCAGCCGCGCCTGCCGGATCTTGCGGTTGCGCAGCTTGTCGCTGCAGACCTTGAGCGCCTCGACGGCGCGGTCCATCGCCGGCTGGCCCAGCCGCCCCGATGCCGACAGTCCCTCGCCCAGCCTGACGATGCGCGAGAAGGCATCGATGACACGGAACTGCCCGGGCCTGCCTGGTACGGCGACCAGCAAGCGGCAATTGTTGGTGCCGAGGTCGAGCGCGGCAAAGACCGGCAGCTCGGCCGTCGGCACGCGACGTGCCAGCTCGGCCTGATCCGGCCTGGGTGCGGGACCAGGTTTTGCCGGCGGCATGTTCGGCTTGAGTGCGGCCGGCGGGATGGCTGTTTCAGCCTGTCCGCCGCCGGCAACGGGTTGTGCGCCATCGCGCGCAAAAACCTTGCGCCCGCGCCGGCGCTTGCGCCTTTTCCGGGTCTTTGTCTTGTGTTGCGCAGCGTCCCCTTGGCCGTGACCGTTGACCGGTCGTGCGGCGGCCTGACGGCCCTTTTGAGATCGGCCGGCGCTGTGACGCGACGACCCATCCCGGGAGACACCCGCATCCGACGCGTCAGCGCCGGGCTCGCGGTCCTTCACCTTGCAACTTCCTTCTGGCGCCGCGCGAACCTTTCGGACGCTGCACGCGCATCTCATCTTGTGTTGCGGCCACAGTATCAGCGTGCGCGCCGATCACCAAGGCCGCCCGCGTCGTAATTTGCCGCCCGGCATGCCGGACGCGCCGGGCTTGCGCACAGAAAACCGCAGCTCGGGTTGAATAGCCGGCTTCGATGGGGCAAAGCTGGAACCCCACCCGGTCGTGCGAGCGGACGCATAGCCACAATACGAGGTATCGAAACGCCAGACCGAAAGGAGTGGGCAAGCGCAGCCGCATGAGAATCAAGGACTTTTTCTGGCCCGTCATCGGGCTCGGCGCCGTCGCCGTTTCTGCCTGGCTGCTCTACAATGAGTGGCGCGAAATCTCCCTCGACGATGTCTGGAGCGGGCTTGCCGCCATCCCGCCGCATGGCTGGATCCTGTCGGCACTGAGCTCCGTCGTCGCTTATGCCGCGCTTGCCGGCTATGACCACATCGCCCTTCTGCACCTGCGCAAACGCGTGTCGTGGTTCTTCGTCACCGTCTGTTCCTTCACCACCTATGCGCTGTCGCACAATATCGGCGGCTCGGTGTTTTCCGGCGCCGTCATCCGCTATCGCGCCTATGCCAGCAAGGGGTTGACCGGCCAGGACGTCGGCGTCCTTGTCGGCATCTGCTGGTTCACCTTCGTGCTGTCGAGCGTCTTTGTCGGTGCGGTGGTGATTCTGCTCGAGCCCGGCCTGCTCGACCGCTACACCGAAGGCAGCCATGAAGGCTGGTGGATCGCACTCGGCATTGCCATGTTCGTATCAGTCGCGGCTTACGTCTTCGGCAGCTGGCTGCATCTCAAGCCGCTCGCCATCGGCAACTTCCGCCTCTATTACCCGTCCCTGCCCATCGTCGCGCGCCAGCTGATCATCGGCCCGCTGGAGATCCTGGCAGCTGCTGCGATCATCTATTTCGCCCTGCCCACTGAGAACAATCCCGGCTACCTGATCGTGCTCGGCATCTTCGTGGTCTCGTTTGCGGTGGCGCAGGCATCACATGCGCCGGGCGGCCTTGGCGTGCTCGAAGTGGTGTTCCTCACCGGCCTGCCGGAAATGGATCCGGCGACAGTGCTTGCCGCGCTTTTGGTTTTCCGCCTGTTTTATCTCATCATTCCGCTCATTCTCGGCATCGTCGCCGTGCTTGGGTTCGAGCATTCGCAGTTCGGACGCAGCGGCAACACGGACAAGAGCTGAAAACCAAAATTGCCGCCGCCTGTGGGGTTGACTATTTCCCGGCGGCGGCTAAAAGGCGCGCACCGGCGGCGTTGAACAAGCGTCGCGGCCGACACCAGATCGGCCTTGCTGGGGAATAGGTTAACGGTAGACCCACGGACTCTGACTCCGTTAGTCCTGGTTCGAATCCAGGTTCCCCAGCCAAATTTTCTCTAAAAGCCTTTAATCCCTAAATTCATTCCAGTACTGCCGGACCCCGTTTTGGTTGCTCACCAAAGCCTAATACCAATCCTCCCCCTTTATCTCCATCAGCATCTTGGGGGGCACTCCGCTGAGCCCGGCGACACGAGGCTCACACGGCTTTGCTGGAGGAATGCCCCGCCAGGCGCTTGTCTCACCCTGCACGCCATGGAGCGGCACCTTCCTTCCGTATAGTCAGGCGGCCGTCTCGGCTGCTGGCAACTTCGCAGCCATGTACTTCGTGGCGCAGATTGCCTTCTGAGCGAGCTGATCTGGTTATGCCCGCGTGGACATCGTCCAACCCGCCTGGAACGCGACAGCATGTCTACTTCAAAGGAGATGTAGAGAGCCGAGAACGCCTAAGTTTGGTAAGTTGCAATCCGTGGCAAATACAATTTTGATCAAGCAATCTGGGATTATGTCGGCAGGTTCAAACGCTAAGCTGGCGTCCGCTGCCGGGTTCGGGCTGGGGGAGCGATGTTCGGTTGGATTCGGAAGGCAAATGCCGTCAACGTGGCGACAGAAGCTTGCGTGCAACTGGTACGACTGAAGGAAATGGATGGCGGCATCCCGCCGGGGTTTTGGCGTGACCCCTATGTACTTGGATATTTTGGCGGGATGATCCGGGTGCTGGCTGCGTTCAGCTCCAACAGTAAACTCGCCGGCGAAGATTTGGGGAGAGTGATCACGAGCACGCTGGCGAAGCTGACAGGAGCTCGCGGCAGGGAGGTCGTACAGAATTACCTGACGGCGACGAGGGAGATGGACGACGATTTTAAGCTGGGCGTGCTCCACGCACAGAAGGTCATGATGATCCTGTACGGATCAAACCATTTCGACGATGATGCCGACGTCATCATCGCGAAACATGCATCAAAGTACATGGCGGATGCCGGTGCGATCGTCGGTGTAAAGCTGAGCGAGCAGGGGCAGATATCGAGCTATCTGACGCGGAAATACTTCCTCGACGGAGTCAAGCAACGGCTAGGCGCGACCTGAAGAGTTCAGCCGGTTGCCTATGATGCACCCTGCTGTGATCGGCTGTCTGTCGGCACCGAAGCGAGGCGATGCAATGCATTGGAGAGGCGATTGCCCGCCTGGCTGGCCCTGCCCCACGCCCGGCGCACCGCCCTCGTGCTGCTCCCGCACCTCACCGCGCGCGCAGCACGCTCGGCAGGATGCCGAAATGTTCCTTGAAGCTTTTCGAGAAGTAGGACGCCGAATCGAAGCCGCAGGCGACGGCGACGTCGGTTACCGACATCTCGGTCATTTCGATGAGCTGCCGGGCGCGGCGGAGCTTGAGTCTGAGATAATGCTGTCGCGGCGTGGTCGACAGATGGCGCTCGAACAGGCGCTCGATCTGGCGCCTGGACAATGACACCTCGCGGGCGATTTCCTCAAGCGACAGCGGGTCCTCGATGTTCCGCTCCATCAGCTGCAGGATGCGCGACAGCTTCTTGCCGCCGCTGCCGAAACGCAAGCCGGGCAGCAGCGACTGGGCGCTCGCCCCGTCGCGCCAGCGGTCGGCGGCGAGATGCTGGCAGATGGTGCGCACCAGCTCGACGTCGCCATGCTGCCCCACCAGCTCCATGGCCAGGTCGAAGCCGGCAAACGCGCCGGCGCAGGTGACGATGGAGCCGTCGCGGACAAACAGCGCATCGTCGATGGCAAGGCCGTAAAAGGTCTCGTACAGCGCCGCCATCTTGCCCCAGTGGATGGTGCAGCGGGCCTCGTCGAGCAGCCTGGCGTCGGCGAGCAGCCAGGTCGCGGTGCCCAAGGCATAGATCGGCACGGCGGCGCGGTGGATGCGGCGCAGGAAATTGCGCAGTTCGCAGGTAGCGTGCTGCTCGACGCCCTCGCCGGCGCAGACCAGCACGGCTGTGCGGCGGCACGCGGTGACCGCCGCCTCCTCGGCAAAGATATTGCCCGCCACCGCCAGCGCCATGCCGCTGGCGCAGACCACCTGACAGCCGTCGAGGCTTGCCAGGTGCCAGCGGAACAGCTCCCTGCCCGACAATGAATTGGCGAGCCTGAGCGGCTCGATCATCGATGCCAGGCAGAGCTGCGAGAAACCGGGCAGGAGCAGGATCTGGAAGCTCGACACCTCGGATGCCGTGGACGCGCCGGGGGAGAGAGCCCGTGCGGCGCGCGGCCGGGCTTGCGGATCAAACGATGCGGGCCTGTGAGCGATGTTCACGTGCCTCTCCTCCCGAGGTCGTTACGTGCCGTCGTCAGCCTTTCGAGCGGCGGATTTCGATGAACGGCAAGGAGACAACGGTGGCGGTGACCCGCCCGATGGCCGCACCCTCGTCGTCCTTCAGCTCGACATCGACAACCGTGCCCGGTGACGACAGCTCGGCGGGCAGGAAAGCGAAGCTGATGGCGCGCTTCAGCGTCGGGCTGAAGGCAAGGCTCGAGGCGCGGCCCACCGGTTTGCCGGCGTGGGAGGTACCCTTGTGGAAGATGGGCATCGAGCCCCAATACACCCGGGACAGTGCGGTGCCGTAAGCGCTGTTTTCGGCAGCCGCGGTGACGATCGCGCTGGCGTCATAGTGCAACCCGACGAAGCGCCGCCCCGGCTCGGCCGCGGCCGCCTGAAGCGCCTGCTTGCCGACAAAATCGCTGCCGAAATCGATCAGGCGCCCGAGGCCGGCCTCGATCGGCGTGATGTTCAATTCGTCTGTGACGTCGACGCGCGCGGTGCGGGGATCGGGACCGGCGCCGTTGTAATCGGCCGAGACCAGGATCAGGCCGGCCTCGATGCGGGCGACGTCGACGGCATATTCGCCGGCCGGCAAAACGCCAAATGGCTGGCCGACAGCCTGCAGCTCCCGCCACACCGCAGCCCCCGCTGCCCTCGGCACCCAGAGCTCGAAGCCGAGTTCGCCGGTGAAGCCCTGCCGGGCAACAAGAATGTCATGGCCGGCAATGACAGCGCGTCCGATCTGCGAAAATTTGAGGCCGGACCAGTCGCGGCCGGTCGCCGCCTGCATCAGGTCGAAGGCGCGCGGCCCCTGCAAAGAGAGGATACCATAGTCGTCGGAGGCGTTGCGGATCGTAACCTGCAGGCCGCCGCCTGACTGGCAAACCATGCGTGGCTTGTTTCACCCGAGACGATGAACCAGTCGTCCGCCAGGCGGAAAACCAGGCCGTCGCCGACCAGAAGGCCGTCGCGGTTGCACCATGGCGCATACATCACGTGGTCGACCGCAAGCCGCGTCATGTCGCGGGTCATCAGCCGGTCGACGAGGCGATGCGCGTCGGGGCCACGCAGCTCCATCTTGGGCAGCGGCGACATGTCGATCATGGCTACCGCGTTGCGGATCGCCGCCAGTTCCTGCGGCATGCTCGTATAGACGTCGGGGACGATGTATTTGTCCCACTGATACCACCAGGTGGTCCGCATCTCGACGCTCGTCGCAGCATGGAACGGTGTGCCGTTGCCTGCCAGTTCAGCCTTGTCCTGCACTGTCTTTCTCCTCCTGACGTGAGTGTCTTGACTGTGCAGCCAGCGGGGCGCGGAGAGAATACCGCGCCAACGGCAATGCATATCCCTGGTTAAAGCCGGGATGGAATTTATCCAACAGCGATCTTACTATGCTTTACCTGAACAAAGCAGAGGGTGTGCTGGCATGGACTCCATCGTCGATGTCGGCCACGGTTTCGCCTTCGGCGAGGCGACCTATTCCCGCGGCGGCGTCTATGGACCTTTGTCGAGGCAGTATGTCAGCCTGATCTTCGTCCATGAGGGGTTGATCAGGGTCACCTGCGACGACGAGAAAACGACCCTTGCGGGTGGCCAAGCCGCCTTCTTCAAGAATGACCGCCTGTTCCTGATCGAGATGGAACGCGACATCCTGCACCGGGTGGGATGGTGCGAAGGCGTACCCGGCAAGATCTGGGCAAGCGGCCCCTCTCCGCTCGCCGGTGCCTCGCCTGTCGTCGCTCTGACCGAAAGACTGGCCGCTTTGCTGCGCATCGGCGTCGAGCTCGGCTTTTCCTCGAGCACCGGCCTCAACGACGTGCGCAATACCGTTGGCTACGCGCTCTACACCGCCTTCTTCCATGAGGCGCGGCTCAGCGAACGCGACCGCTTCGTTCCCAGGCAGATCCTCAGGGTGAAGCGACACATGGATGAAAACATCGACAAGGACATCACAGGCGGCGCGCTCGCGGCCATCGCCAACCTGTCGCCGCAACAGCTGATCTCATCGTTCCGCAAGCACCTTGGCGTCACGCCGATGCGCTATCTCTGGCAGATCAGGGCCAATCGCGGCCGGGCCCTGCTGCTGCAAAGCGGCCTGTCGGTTTCCGAGATCGCCTATCAGTGCGGCTACAAGAACCCGTTTCATTTCTCGCGCCACATCAGGCAGAATTTTGCGATGACGCCGACCGAGATCCGCGCCAACAAGGGCTATCGCCCGCCGAGCGACGTGCTGGAAAACCCCGGCAATACCGCGTTTTGATCTCAATGACGAAACAGGCGACATGCCGGAAGCATGCCGCCTGTTGGAAAAGGTACCGCAGTCGAGCCTGCGCCCGGTCATTCCCTGGCGTAGGGGATGCCCAGCCGCGCCGGCTGGCCCGAGCGGAAGCGCAGGCCCATCAACAGGCCGATCGAGGCGAGATAGGGCAGCGCGAGCAGCAGCTGGTGCGGAACCTGGGCGCCGACCACCTGCAGGTGAGTGGCGAGCGACTCCAGGAAAGCGAAGGCCGTCACCGCGATCAGAACGCCCCTTGGCCGCCAGTTGCCGGCGATGAGTGCGACGATGACGATCCAGCCGCGACCGGCGGTAAAATCGGCAAGGAAGCGGTCGGAAAAGCCGAGCATGAGGAAACCGCCGCCCAGCCCGGTCATCGCACTTCCCAGCATGACGGCCAGATATTGCCGGGCCGAAACGCTGAGCCCCTTGACGTCGAGCGCCTTGGGGTTTTCGCCGAGGCAGCGCAGTTCGAGGCCGTAGCGGCTGCGATAGAGCAGGAACCAGACCACCGGTACGACCAGCAGGGCGACATAGGTGAGCGCCCGCTGCGAAAACAGCACCGGGCCGATGACGGAAATGTCGGACAGAAGCGGGATGTCGACGTCCTGGAAGCCCGAAAAGATCGGCTGGGCGCGGCCCTGGATGTAACTCTGGAACCAGTAGAGCGTGAGCCCGCCGGCCAGAAGGTTGAGGCCGAGACCGGCGATGAAATGGTCGACGCGCAGGGTCGCGGTCATGAAGGCGATGACGAAGCCCATCAAGGCGCCGGCAACGATTGCCGCAAGTACCGCCAGCCATAACGAACCGGTCAGCGTGGCCACCAGATAGGCGGCAAAGGCGCCGGTCAGCATCGTGCCCTCGACGCCCATGTTCCAGATGCCGGCGCGCTGGGTGATCAGCTCGCCCATCGCCGAGAACAGCAAAGGCGTCATGATACGGATGGTCGAGGCGAGGATGCTGATGATGATCGCTTCCTGGAACAGCTGGCTCATTGCACGGCAACCTTCATGACGAGGCGATAACGCGCCAGCACACCGGCGCAGAGGAAGAAGAACAAGGTGATGCCTTGCATGGCCGGCACCAGCGAAGCCGGCACGTCGCCGAGCACCCGCATATAGACGGCGCCGCTCGCCAGGCCGCCGAAGAACAGCCCGGCAAAGACGGTTCCGATCGGGCTCAGGCCGCCGATCATGCCGACGATGATGCCGGCATAACCAAGGCCGATGAGATTGTCGGCGCGCAGGCGGTGAGAAACGCCGAAAAGCTCGATGGCGCCGGCAAGGGCGGCAAGTGCTGCACTCGCCATCATGATCACGCTCACCGTTCGGGCGATGTCGACGCCCTTGTGGCGCAAGGCCTCGGGATTGTGGCCCAGGCCGCGGATCTCATAGCCCAAAGGCGTGCGCGACATGACCAGCGCGCAGATGGCGGCGGCGAGGAAGGGCAAAAGCACCCCGGCATGCAGTCGGCTGCTGCCGAACAGCGCCGGCAGGAAGGCCGTATCCGGCAGCATCGGCGACTGGTGGTAGGCAATCGTGCCGCCCGTCTCGCCCCAGGGGCCGCCCTGCAGCAGCCATGACAACAGGTAGACGACGAGATAGTTGAGCATGACCGTCGAGATGATCTCGTTGACGGCAAAGCGGTTGCGCAGCACCGCAGCGATCCAGCCGAGCCCCATGCCGGCCGCCATGCCAAGTGCGAGCACGCCGGGGAACAACAGGAGCGGCGGCAGGCCGGCAAGCAATTGCGCGCCGAGATAGCCGCCCATCGCCCCGGCAAAGACCTGCCCTTCCTGGCCGATGCTCCAGATCTGGGCGCGGAAGGCGATGACAGTCGCAAGGCCGGTCAGGATCAGCGGTGTTGCCTTGACCAGCGTCGTTGCCAGCGCCTTGGGCGAGCCGACCGAGCCTTGCAGCAAGGCGCCGAAGACCTCGGCCACATTGGCGCCCGTCGAGGCGATCAGGATGGCCGATACCGCGAGGCCCGCGACAGCGGCCATGATGAAGGACAAGAGCGTCCAGAGCGCGTTCGCCTCCATCCTGCGTTCGAAGACGATCATGCCGAAACCCTTTCCTTGCTGGCCACAATGCCCCCACGGCGGCCGGCCATCATCACGCCGACTTCGGCAACCGTTACCGTCCTGGGGTCGACGATGCCCATGATCTCGCCCTTGAACATCACGGCGATGCGGTCGGCGAGGCTGAACAGATCGCTGAGCTCTTCGGAGGCGAGCACGATGGCAAAGCCCTCGGCGCGCTTCTTCAGGAGTTGCGTCTGCACATATTCGATGACGCCGACGTCGAGGCCGCGCGTCGGCTGGTTGGCGAGCACCAGGCCCGAGGCATGCAGGAACTCGCGGGCGATGATGATCTTCTGGGCGTTGCCGCCTGAGAGCTTGCCGGCCGACACATGCTCGTCGCGCGTGGCGATCTGGTATTCGCCGATCATCTCCCGCGCCAGGGCGGTGATCGCTTCGCGATCCATCAACGGGCCGTTGCAGTATTTCGGGCTGCGCTGCCAACCAAGGACGACATTCTCGGCGACGCTGAACTCGGGAACCAGTCCTTCGCGGAAACGGTCGTCGGGAATGTGGCCGACGCCGCGGTCCATCATCGCCCGCGGCGACATGCCGGCCACCTCCTCGCCCTTGAAGCGGATCGAACCGGCGGCGGGCCTGCGCACGCCGCAAAGCACCTCGAACAGTTCCTTCTGGCCGTTGCCGGCAACACCGGCAATGCCGAGAATCTCATGCTGCGCGACCGAGAAGGAGACGTCCTTCAGCACCGCATCGCCCCAGAAGCCGCGCGCCGACAGGCCCTCAACGGCGAGGATGGTTTCGCCGGGAGCCAGTTCGGGCTTGGTGACAGTGAAGGAGACGTCGCGGCCGACCATCAGCCTGGCCAGCTCGTCGGGCGTGGTGGCGGGCGTGTCGAGCGTCGCCACCACCCTGCCCTTGCGCAGCACCGTGACCCGGTCCGACTGCATCACCTCGACCAGCTTGTGGGTGATCAGGATGATCGACATGCCGCGGGCGCACATCTTGCGGACGATGTCGAACAGCACCTTCGACTCGCCCGGCGTCAGCACCGCCGTGGGTTCGTCGAGGATCAGGATCTGCGCATCGAGATACAGGGCCTTCAGGATTTCGACCCATTGCTGGCGCCCGACAGGCAGCTCCCAGACATAGGCGTCGAGGTCGAGATCGATGCCGTAGCCGTCGCAGATGCCCCTCAGCTTCTGGCGCGCCTCGGCGGCGTTCAGCCGCCAGCCCGAGCGCTGCGTGCCGACGATGATGTTTTCGAGCACGGTGAATTCGGGAACGAGCACGAAATGCTGGTGCACCATGCCGATGCCGTGACGGATGGCGTCCATCGGCGAGGCAATCTGCACAGGCTGATCGCGCAGCAGGATCTCGCCCTTGTCGGGCCGGTAGAAGCCGAAGATGCAGGACGAAAGCGTCGACTTGCCGGCGCCGTTCTCGCCGAACAGGCAATGGATCTCGCCGCGGCGCAGGTCGAAGTCGACATCGTCGTTGGCGGTGACCCCGGCGAACCGCTTGGTCAGGCCTTCGACACGCAAGGCAGTGGACATGGGAGGCACCCAATTTCGAGTGAGCGAGGGCCGCGGCAGGCAGAAGCGCCCGTCGCGGCCGGGCTTGCAATGGACTTACTTGGCCTTTGGATCGGAGACGTCGACAGGCACCTCGAAGCTGCCGGCCATGATCCTGGCCTCGAGCGCGTCGAGGTCGGTCTGGACGGCGGCGGGCACGTTGGCTTGCAAGTCGGCGTTGGGCACGACGGCCGAGCCGCCGTCCTTCATGGCGAACCAGCGCTTGTCGGTGTTGCCCTGATAAGGCTTTCCTTCCGCCTTGTGCGCCCACCATTCGTCGACGATCCAGCTGACATCGGGATCCCACTGCGCCACGGCGCTGGACAGCACGGTCGACGGCGAGAACGATTTCTGGTCCTGGAAATTGCCGAAGCACAGGATCTTGGCCTCCTCGCACGGCTTGAAATTGCCGGTGAGCTGGAAGATCAGGTCGGCGCCCGTGGCGATCTGCGCCTTGGTGTATTCGCCTGCCTTGGCCGGGTCGTACCAGGATTCGATGAAGGCGACGGTGCGCTCGACGGCTGGGTTTGCCGCCTTGGCACCAGCGAAGAAGGCATTGATCTCGTCGTTGACGTCATCGGCCGGGAAGGTTCCGACGGCGCCCAGCCTGTTCGACTTGGTCAGCTTTCCAGCGGCATATCCAAGCAGATAGGCCGGCTCGTGGACACGCTTGTAGACCCAGTACTGATTGCCGCCGAGCCCTTCATTGCCCGAGCCGACGACGACGAAGAGAATGTCGGGAAACTCTTCCCGCAGCTTCTTGACCTGGTCGGAATAGGTGCTGTGGGCCCAGATGACGTCATATTCGCCACTTTCGGCAAAAAGCCGCATGGCATCGCCGGCATCGTCGCCCCACAGCGGGTCGGTGTATTTCCAGGTGATGTCGAGCCCGTGCGGCTTGGCCACTTTTGCGCGTTCTAGCGCCTCGATCAACGTGCCGTCCCAGGCACTCTCGATGCCGGCCGACAGGATGACGGCGATGTTGAGCTTGTCAGGGTCGGCTGCCGCTGCGCGCTCGGGACTGCCTGTCATGGCTGATATGGCAAGCATCGCCAAGACCGCCAGCCTTCTAGCGAGATGTTTCAACATAGGATCGTACCTTTCCCTCTGGTGTTATTGTCCGGGTTCTATCCCGTCTGTTCTTGTTGGTTGGGCCGCCTCCTCCTCGAGCCGGCCTGGTCTCAATTGGTGACGTGCGCCTCCTCCGGCTCGGCCATCAACAGGTCGATATCCCTGGTCCACTCGGCCCGCCAGGCGCGCCTGGTGCTGTCGTCGAGCCAGGCCGCATCGAGAGAATTCAGCGCCAGCGCGGCAAGGCTCGCCCGGTCGAGCGACATGGTTTCGGCAAGCAGCCGGTATTCCTTGGCAAGGTCGGTCTGCAGCATGGGCGGGTCGTCGGTATCGACCACCAGCTTGAGACCGGCGTCGAGCATGGTGCGGATCGGGTGGTCGGCGGCGGTAAGGTCGCGCCAATGTGTGAGGATGACTGTCGAGCTCGGGCAGACGGTGAAGGCGATGTCCTCGGCGATGCAGCGCGCGACGAGATCGGGATCTTCCATGACGCGGTAGCCATGGTCGATGCGCTCGACGCCGAGCAGGTCGAGCGCGTCACGCACATTGGCCGCAGGGCCACCCTCGCCGGCATGGGCGGTCAGCCGCATGCCCGCCTTCTTCGCCTTGTCGTAGACCGGTTTGAACGGCGCCGGCGGAAACGGCTCCTCGTCATAGTCGAGGCCGATGCCGATGACCTTGTCGGAGCGGAACGGCAAAACCAGCTCGAGGAATTCGAAGCTGCGATCGAGGCTCAGCTCGCGATTGATCGCCGGAATGAGCCGCGACACCAGGCCGAAGTCGCGCTCGGCGTCGTCCATCGCCTGGAGGATGCCGGAAAACATGGTCTGGTAGCTGATGCCGGCATCCTGATGCACCTGCGGGCTGAAGAAGAATTCGGTGTAGCGGCCGCCGGCTTTGGCGACATGTTCCAGCGCCTCATAGGCAATCAGGTGGAAATCGTCTGCGTCGACGACGGAGCGCGCGACGAGATCATAGACTTCGAGGAAATCGACAAGATTGTCGTAGCGGTAGAGGTCCTCGACCTCGTCGAAATCAGGCAGCGCGACATTGTTCTTGCGCGCCAGCTTGAGGAAGGTCCGGGCGTTGACCGCACCGGCGAGATGCAAATGAAGCTCCGCCTTGGGCAAGTTTCGCACGAATTGTTCCAGTTGCATCATCTTTCCCTTGGTGGCTGTTCCTTTTCGGGCCAACAGCCCTCGCGCTTCGCTGCCTGGTCGACGTTCAGTGCCGCATGGAAAACACCCTTCCGGCCTAGAGATCGAGGATCAGCTCGGCGCTCAAGGCGCGCGAGCAGCACAATGTCATATGGTCGGCACGCTGCCTGTCGGTCAGAACGAGATCGCGATGGTCGGGCTCGCCCGACACCACCCGCGTCACGCAGGTGCCGCAGATGCCCTGTTCACACGACACCGGAATGTCGATGCCGTTGTCGGACAGCACCTCGACGATGCTGCGCCCAGAGGCGACGTCGAAGCTGCGGCCGGTGCTCGCCAGCGTGATCCTGAACGGCTGGTCGGCCTGCGCCTTTGGTGCCGCGTTGGCGAAATACTCGCGATGCACGGCATCCGCCGGCCAGCCTGGCTTGGCCCTGGAGACCACGGCGTCGAGAAACCCCGATGGACCGCAGGCGTAGAGATGCGCACCCGCAGGCCGATAGGCCAGCAACCTGTCCAGGCTCAGCCGCTGCACCTCGGGGCCATCGTCGAGATGGAACCTGACCTTGCCGGCAAAGGGCGAGGCCTCGATCTCATCGCGAAAGGCGAGCCGGTCGGCGCTGCGGGCGCAATAATGGAACTCGAAATCCCGCCCCAGCGACGATAGCCGATAAGCCATGGCCAGGATCGGTGTGACGCCGATGCCGCCGGCCAGCAGCAGCGAAAACGGCGCGGTTTCATCGAGCTCGAAGGCGTTGCGCGGCCTGCTCGTGTCGATAAGGTCGCCGACGTTCAGCCTGTCGTGGACATAGGCCGAACCGCCGCGACCACCCGGCTCGCGCAGCACGCCGATCGCATAGCGGTGACACTCGCGCGGATCGTTGCGAAGCGAATATTGACGCGTGAAGCCACCGGGCAGGAACAGATCGATGTGAGACCCTGCCGTAAAGGCCGGCAGGGGCGCGCCATCGGGGGCCGTGAGATCGATTGCGACGATGCCCTCGGCACAAGTCCGCTTGCGCGCGATCTTAAGCTTCAGCCTGGTGCCGGCCGGCGCTGCGCTTGGAAACGCCATGGTCAAGACGCCCTCCTCTCTTGCCGGGCTGTCCGGCCGTCATCCTGTCCCGCCCGGGTGCCAAGCCCGGTGTAGCGGTGGAAGCGGGTTGCGAGACGGATCGGCATCGATATTCCTGATATCTGCGGTTGCGACATTGTTCCGAGATCAACTCGCGATCGGCGCACCGAGGCCAAATCTGCGGACCAGCCCGCGGCGATATTCGAGCGACATGCGATCCGACGGCACATGGATCTCCTCGGTCAGATCGAGCGGCAGCTCCTCGGGATGCTGCTCCTCGACCATCGGCTTGTCCTCGTCGTTGATCAGCAGCGCATCCTTGACCCAGTAGTCGGTGTCGGGATTGCCCGAGGTGTCGGTCATCAGTTGGAAGATGCGCGTCTCGCGCGCCGAGACCGGGCAGACGGTGTCGGCGAAATAGACGACGTAGTCGGAGCCCTGCGGATCGATCTTGATCAGGGTGGAGAACGGATAGGTCAGCTCGTAGGTGTAGACCACGTCGCGCTCGTCGCCTTCGACGCCGTCGTCGAAGCGGTTGAAGCCTTCATGATAAGGCAGCTCGAAGCGCAGGCCATAGTCCGTCTGCTCGACGTCGTAAGGCGGGATCGGATCGGCCGTGCTGCCGCCGAAGCTCTGGGTGTGAACCCAGGGAAAATGGGCAACGTCGTTGAAGTTCTCGACATGCCGGCTTGCTGCCGCATACCAGGTGCCTTCGGGCACATAAACCTTGCGCAGGGCCGGGTTGGAAATGCCGTCCCACTCCGGCAGCCGCCAGATCGCCTCACCCTTCAGGCAGGTCCAGACGATGCCGTAGCGCTCGACCGAGGCGTAGGTTTCGAGGCGCAGCTTGGGAGGTATGCGCCCTTCGGAATTGGCGATCGACGGGATCTTCGAACAGGCGCCGTCATGACCGAAATGCAGCCCGTGCATCGGACAGACGATCTGGTCGTCAGCCATCCAGCCGGCGCTGATGCGGGTGCCGCGATGCGGGCACAGATCGCGCGCCACAGTGATTCCGGCGGATGTCTTGTAGATCACAAGGTCGACGTCGAGCAGCTTTGCCCGCACCGGCTTGTCGGCGATGTCGTGAACGAAGGCGATCGGATGCCAGAACGAGGCGAGGATATGCCAGTCGCTGGCGGCAAATGTGCAGCCACGCGGCAGCTCGTCTCTCGTCTTGGAATGGTCGGCGGGCAGAAACACGTTTTCCTCCAGAGGATGCGTCTTGCTGGCATGTCCAGGCGGCGTGACCGGCTCGCCCGTTGATGTCTGGAGTATTCCGCAGCCCCTGTTTTCACGGAATGCCTGCGTCGGCCGAAAACATATCTGACGTTAAGGCCACATTCTTCTTATCTTTGACGACGCATTGAGCCGTGTTAGGAAAACGCATGGCACGGCAAGCGAGGCCTTGGCTATGCGCGCATTCATCGACAATGGAAGAGGCTTCGCCTTCGGTGAGGCTATATATCCGGCAGGCGGCGTCTATGGCCCGCTCAAGGAGCGTTATGTGACCTTGCTGATCATCCATGAAGGCAAGGCAAAGGTCATCTGCGACGACGAGGAGACGGTGCTGGGTGCAAGAAGCTGCGGCTTCTTCCGCAACGAACGCGGCCTGTCCATGGAATATAGCGAGGGGCGGCACACCAGGGTGAGCTGGTGCGAGGGCTATGCCGGCGACGTCAGCGAGGCGCTTGCCTCGCGGCTGCGTTCGCTGCCGACCCGTATTCCCCTGCCACAGCGCATCGAGAGCATCCAGCGGCTCGGGGTGGAGCTCGGTGCCGGCTCGAGCTCCAACCTCAACCAGTTGCGCAATGCGCTGGGAGAGTCGATCTTTCTTGCCTATTTCCATGAAGCGCAGATGTCCGAGCAGGAGCGGCAGACGCCGCGTTCGGTTCTGCGCGCCCGCTTCTATATCGACGAGAACTACGAGAAGGAGATCACGGTCGACCGCCTCGCCGCGCTCGTCGGCGTCACGCCGCAGCATCTGGTTTCGTCGTTCCGCAAGCATATCGGCGTCACGCCGGTGCGCTATCTCTGGCAGGTCAGGGCCTCGCGCGGCCACTTCCTGCTGCTGCAGACCGGCCTGCCGATCTCCGACATCGCCTATCAGTGCGGCTACAAGAACCCGTTCCACTTCTCCAGGCAGATATCCGAACAGTTCGGCCTGTCGCCGCGCCAGGTGCGCGAAAACAAGGGCTACCGCATGGCAAGCGACGTCGCCGAAGGCGCCGGCGACACGGCCTATGGCATGGCGCTTTCAGACAAGACGGTGCTGCAGCCCGAGGCGTCAGCGACGATGACGCCAATCGAGGACCCGAGCGACCCCACGGGTGCACGGGAGGTCTAACCGACCGCCGCGCCGGCGCCGGCCACCGGGCAAACAGGTCCAGCCAGGCGATGACTTCCCGTGGTGGACGTCATCTGGAGCGCGGGAAAGACCGACGGACCCGGATCACGGCCGGCGCAGGCGGGCCTGCCTGGCGATGTCCGGCCGCAGTCCGGATCTGGCGGCAGCCCGACTGGTCGCGAGATAGGAACGGCTAGCTTCTGAGTTGGCTGGGAAGGCTGCCAAAATGCTCCTTGAAGCTCTTCGAGAAGTAGGACGGCGAGGCAAAGCCACAGGCAATGGCAATTTCGGTCACCGGCATTTCGGTGAGCTCCAACAGCTGCCGGGCCCGCCCGAGGCGCAGCTTGATGTAGTATTGGCGCGGCGTCGTCGACAGCAGTCTCTCGAACAGGCGCTCGACCTGGCGGCGTGACAATGACGCCCAGCGGGCGATGTCGATCAGCGGCAGTGGATCCTCGATGTTGCGCTCCATCAGCTGGATGATCTGGAGCAGCTTGCGTCCGGTGGCGCCATGGCGGAGGCCCGGCGGGGCCGACTGACAGCTTGCGCCGTCGCGCCAGCGGTCGGCGGTCAGGTGCTGGCAGATGGTTCGGGCAATCTCGATGCCGCAATGTTGCTGGATGAGATCGATCGCCAGGTCGAAGGCAGCGAAATCGCCGGCACAGGTGACGACCTGGCGATCGCGTATGAACAGGGCGTCATCGATTTCGATGTCGTGGAAGCGCTCGGCGAAAGCCGCCATCTTGTTCCAGTGGATGGTACAGCGCTTGTCACCGAGCAGCCCGGCATCGGCCAGCAGCCAACTGGCGGTGCCCATGGCATAGACGGGCACCCGACGCCTGGCGGCATGGCGCAGCATGCTCCTCAGATGTGGACCGCCCTGCCCCTCCACCTCCTGCCCGGCGCAAATCAGCAGCGCCGGCGGCCGATCAGACTGGACGGCGACCCCGTCGAAGCATCCTTGAACACCAATTGAAATGCCGCTGGCACTCACCACCGGCAAGCCATCGAGACTTGTAAGCCGCCACGTGAACGGCGACCTGCCGGACAAGCTGTTGGCGAGATTGAGCGGTTCGGTCAGCGCTGCGAGCGACAATTGCGAGAACCCGACCAACAGCAGGATTTCCATGTCGACCCCATCGCCTGGCTCAGGCACGAGACCGGAGAGTGGGCTGCTCGCCGGCCTGAAATCCGTTTGCTTGCAGGGCGCGTTCATCGCTTGCTCCTCCTGGCTGCCCCTCTCTTGCTTCGTCAGTTCGCCCGCCGGCGTCGAAACTCCTCAAGCCACGACAGCGATTTCTCCCACCCGCCGAAGGGAAAGATGTGCAGGAAGGTCTGCGCACCGCAGTTTGATGCCAGGCCAGCCTCGATGGCCTCGATTAGGTCGCCGGGGTCCTTGTCGGCAAGTACGTTGAACAGCCCGACGCCGGAGCGGCGAAGAGCTGCCAGCGATGGCCCGACACCGCACATCATGGCGAACTTGATCAGCTTGGTCAGCGACGTGACGCCGGCCACTCCGAGATGGACCGGAATGCCCGGGTAGGCGCGATGCAGATCGTTTGTCCAGGCCGCCATCATCGCCCCGTCGAAGGCGAATTGCGAGACGATGCGCGGAGCAAGGTCGCGGTCATGGCAGATGGCGATCTTGCGCAGCAGCGCATGGGCGAGCGCGCTCCGGCCGATTGCGGGATGGCCCTCAGGGTAACCGCCGATGAAGGCCGTCCGGATCGTGCTGTCGGCGATGACGGGATGGGCAAGCAGGTCGGCAGCATCCTCAAGCGGCCCGTTGGCGGCAAGCGGGTTGCCGCCGACAAACAAGGCCTCGGTGACGCCGTTGCGGCTATGGGCGCCGACGAGGTCGACGAACTCCTTCGGTGACGCGAAATGCCTCGCCCCGAAATGCGGCACGGGCACGAAACCTGCCTGCCTGAGCTGCCTCGCCGCCTCGACCTGCAAGGCCAGAGGCTTGCCTTCGAGATGGGTCAGGAAGACACGTGAGCCCTCGGGAAAAGCCGTTTCGAGCGGCAGGAATCCCGCGGCCTGCGCCGGCGCCAGCTCGAGTGACACGCCCTCGGCGACAAGGTTCGGCGAATTCTCGGGTGAAAGGCGATGCTTGGGTTCGGGCATTTCGGATCTCCGGGCAAAGAGGGAGCAAGCGCCGGCTTGGGGGCCGCGGCGGGGACTGTGAAGGCGCAGGAGGTTCAGCCCGGGATCAGGGCGGGGAGAAGTCGTAGGCGCATTTCGGCCGGGCCGGCGCAACGCCCGTCCACATCTCGCCGGCCATGTCGGAGGTGTTGCTCATGACCTGCTGTAGCTTTCGCCAAGTGCTGCCGGCTGCCGGCTCTTTCCCCTGGCCATGACGATGATGGCGATGGAGATGACGTAGGGCAGCGCCAGCAGCAGCTGGTAGGGAACCGCCGCACCGATCGCCTGGCTGTGGGTCGCCACGGACTCCAGGAAGGAGAAGGCAAGCACGGCTGATGTCACCCGAAGCGGATGCCAGTTGCCGGCGATCAGCGCGACGACGACGAGCCAGCCACGGCCGGCGGAAAGCTCGGGAACGAAACGGTCAGAAAAGCCGAGCATCAGGAATGCGCCGCCAAGGCCGGTCAAGGCACTGCCGAAGATGGTCGCGGCATATTGCCGGGCCACGACGTTGAGCCCCATCGTGTCGAGTGCCGCCGGGTTCTCGCCCAGCGCCCGGAGTTCAAGCCCGGTCCTGGTACGGTACAGGAATGCCCAGACGACGGGCACCAGCGCGAAGGCGGCGTAGGTCAGAAGTCGCTGGTCGAACAGCACGGAGCCGATGACGGGGATATCCGAGAGATAGGGAAACGGCACGGTGCCGATGCTGTCGAAGGTCGGCTGCGCCTTGCCCTTCACGAAGCTGCGGAACCAGAACAGGGTGAGCCCGCTGGCGAGCAGGTTGATGCCCAGCCCGGTGATGAAATGATCGACCCGGAGCGTCACACTGAGGAAAGCGGTGATGGCCCCCAGCACCATGGCAGCTGAGATCGCCAATGCGAATGCGGTGAGGTGATCGCCGCTGACGGCGTAGGCGATGTAGGCGATGAAGGCACCGGTCAGCATGGTGCCCTCGACGCCGACGTTCCAGATGCCGGCGCGCTGGGTGACCAGCTCGCCCATGGCCGACAACAGCAGCGGCGTGGCGATGCGGATGGTCGCCGCGAGCAGGCTGACGAAGATGGCTTCCTGAAACAGTCCGCTCATTTGGCCGAGCTCCATGTGAGGCGGTAGCGGGCCAGTGCCGTGCCGCAAAGGACGAAGAGAAGGATGGTGCCCTGCATCGCCTGGATCAGGGAATCCGGGACGCCGCTCTGGATGCGCATGTCGACGGCGCCCGAGGACAGGCCGCCGAACAGGATGGCGACCGCCACGGTTCCGGCCGGCCGCAGGCCGCCGACCATGGCAACGATGATGCCGCCATAGCCGAGGCCGAAGAGATAGTCGGCCTTCAGCCGATGCTGGACGCCGAGCAGCTCCACGCCACCCGCAAGCCCGGCAAGCGCACCGGACAACAGCATGGTGACCAGCACGATGCGCGGCACATCCATGCCCATGAAGCGCAAGGCGGTCTGGTTGGCGCCGAGCGCCCGCATGTCATATCCCGATGACGTGCGTTCGAGCAGGAGATGGACGGCAATCGCAGCCAGAAGCGCAATCAGGATGCCGGCATGCAATGGCCCGGCCAGATGCGGCAGCCAGGCCGTCTGCGCCAGCAGCGGCGTCTGGTGGTAGGCGACCGTGGTGCCCGCTTCCGTCCATGGTCCGCCCGACAGCAGAAAGGACAGCAGATAGACGATGATGTAGTTCAGCATCACCGTCGAGAAAATCTCGTTGACCTCGTAGCGGTTGCGCAGAAGCGCTGCGATGCCGGACATCGTCGCGCCGCCGAGCATGGCGCCGGCAATCGCCAGCGGCCCGACGACAACAAGCGGCGCATCGGCCAGCGACGACGCGACCCAATAGGCCCCCATCGCGCCGGCATAGACCTGGCCTTCCTGGCCGATGCTCCAGATCCGGGCGCGGAAGACGACGACAGCGGCGAGCCCGGTGAGGATCAGCGGCGTGGCGGCGACGAGCGTGCGCAGCATGGCGCGCTGGCTGCCAAGGGCGCCGCGAAAAAGCGCCTCGAAGGCGGTCGTCACGTCGGCCGAGGACAGTTTCAGCAACATTGCGGTGGCGACGAAACCCGCCAGTATCGCCAGGCCATACGAAGCGCCCTGCCAGAGCAGGCTGGAACCATGGCGTTGTTCGAGCTTAATGTGCATGGGCGTCTCCTCCCGAAACTGCCTGGCCGGCCATCATCAGGCCGAGATGCTGCGGAGTGGTGCCTGAAGGGTCGACCACGCCGACGATCTTGCCGCGGTGGATCACGGCGATGCGGTCGCAGAGGGTCATCAGGTCGTCGAGCTCTTCCGAAGCCAGGAGGATGCCGAACCCCTCGGCCTTCTTGGCCAGAAGCTGGCGGTAGACATAGTCGATGACGCCGATGTCGAGGCCGCGCGTCGGCTGGTTGGCAAGCAGCAGCGACGTGCTGCGCTGCAGCTCGCGCGCCAGGATCACCTTCTGCGCATTGCCGCCGGACAGGCGGTCGACACGAGTGCCGCTGTCCCTCGCCGCGACGCGGTACTCGGACATGCTGTCGGCGGCAAAGGAACTGATCGCCTTGCGGTCGAGGAACGGCCCCTTGCGAAAGGCGCAGTCGTGGTGCCTGCCGAGCACGATGTTGTCGGCGATGGTGAAGCTGCCGATCAGCCCCTGCAGATAGCGGTCGTCAGGAATATGGCCGACACCGAGATCGATGACGTCCCTTGTCGATCCCGCAGTTACGTCCTTGCCGTCGATGCTGATGCGCCCGGCCTCGAGCGGACGCACCCTCATGATGGTCTCGAACAGCTCGCGCTGGCCGTTGCCGGCAACACCGGCGAGGCCGACGATCTCGTGCGCGCGCACCTGGATGCTCAATCCGTCGAGGACGCGGTGGCCGCGCTCGCCATTGACGTAGACGTCGCTCAGATCGAGCACGATCTCGCCCGGCGTCTCCCTGTTGTGGTCGTAGGACGGCGAAACCTTGCGTCCGACCATCAGCACCGAAAGTTCTTCAGGAGATGTCTCGGCGGTCTTGAGGGATGCGACCAGCTTGCCGGCGCGCAGGACGGTGACACGGTCCGAACGCATCACCTCGCGCAGCTTGTGGGAGATCAGCACGATCGCCATGCCGGCGTCGCGCATGCGCTCCAGTGCCGCCATCAGGCGGTCGGATTCCTGTGGCGTCAGAACCGCCGTCGGTTCGTCGAGGATCAGGACCCGCACGCCCAGGAACAGAACCTTGATGATCTCGACCCACTGCTGCAGGCCGACCGGCAGTTCCTCGACGATGGCGTCAGGAGAAAGCGCGACGCCGTAGTCGGCGCACAAAGCTGCCAGCCGCCGCCGCGCTGCCCTGGTGTCCAGGAACAGCCCCCGGCCGCCGGCACCAACCAGAATGTTTTCGATGACGCTCAGCCGTCCAACGAGCTTGAAATGCTGGTGGATCATGCCGATGCCGAGGCGCAGCGCTTCGGCCGGCGAACGCAGCCGCATCGGCCTGCCGTCGATGGCGAGCGCGCCGCTATCGGGCTGGACATAGCCGTAAAGGCAACCGGACAGCGTGGATTTGCCGGCGCCGTTCTCGCCGAACAGGCAATGGATCTCGCCGGCATGTATGTCGAGCGACACGTCGTCCAGCGCAACGACGTCGCCATATCTCTTGCTCAATCCGCTGGCCTGCAACGCAACAGTCATTTGCCTAGAACTCCTCCGGCGCATCAGTGCAGTTCGTCGCGCCCCGCCGGTCTCCTCACCGGCGGGGCGCCCCAGGTCCGCCTATTGCGAAACCGGCAGGGCGGTATCGAGCGGCACCTTGAAGATGCCGTCGCGAATGGATTTCTCGGTTTCGGCAACCTTCGCCTTCAGCTCGTCCGGGACCTTTTCGGCGAGCGCGTGGTAGGGCGCGAGCGCCACGCCGCCTTCGGCCACGGAAAACCAGCGCGGCTCTGCGTTGCCCTGGTACGGCTCGCCCTTGGTGGCGTGGTTCCACCACTCGTCGATGATCCAGTTGATGTCGGGGTCCCAGAGCGCGACCGCGCTGGTCACCACGTTGTCAGGGGCAAAGTAGTTCTCGTCGGCCTTGCTGCCGAAGCAGTAGATCTTGTTGAGCTTGCAGGCCTCGAAATTCCCGGTGAGCTGGAGGATGCCGTCGACGCCGGTTGCGACCTGAGCATTCGTGTATTCGGCTGCTTTGCCCGGGTCGTACCAGGACTCGACGAAGGCAACGCGCTGCTTGATGTCGGCACGCATCTGCCGGGCGCCAGCGAAGAAGGCGTTGATCTCGTCATTGATGTCGTCGCCGGGGAAGGTGCCGACCACGCCGAGCGAGCCCGACTTGCTCATGCCGCCGGCCAGCATGCCGCCGAGGTAAGATGCCTCGTGGACACGCTTGTAGATCCAGTACTGGTTGCCGCCCAGCGGCTGGTTGCCCGAGCCGACGACGGCAAAGGCCATGTCGGGGAACTCATCCTTGACCTTGGCGACCTGGTCCGAATAGGGCCCGTGGCCCCAGATGATCTGGTAGTCGCCCGACTCGGCATATATGCGCATCGCCTCGGCGGCATCGTCGTCGAACACCGGGTCGCCGACGGTCCATTCCACCTCCAGCCCGTGCGGCTTCTGCGCCTTCACCCGCTCCAGCGCGGCAATCAGGCTGCTCTGCCATGACGACTCGACGCCGCCGGTGAGCACCAGCGCAATCTTCACCTTTGTCGGCTCATCGGCGAAGGCCGAGCCGGCAGCGACAGCGCAGACGGCCGCGACTACCGCAATTGTTGCTTTGCGAAGCATCGACATTTCCAAGGTTCCTCCCTTTGTCGTTCGCGGACGGGCCCTTTCCGGGCTCCGGCCGCATTTTTTGCAGGCTCAGGCGGAGCGCTTCAGCGCGGTGAACGGTGTCGCGACCTGGCGGGTCGATACCAGCCCGAGCACGCGCCCGGTCTCGTCGGTCCATTCGGCCTGGATGTCGGTGCGCCCGACTTCGATCAGTTCGGCGCCCAGGCAGGCGAAGCCGATGATCGCCCCGACCGTCGGGCTCCAGGTGACGCTGGTGGCGCGGCCGACGACACGTCCCTCGCGGACGAGCTTCATCGCCTGCCAGCGAACGCGCGGACACAAGTTCGGCGACGCGTTGGCGCGGCGGTAGAGCGCGTAGATCTCGTCGGTGTCGAAGACCAGTCCGGTAAAGCCGTTGGCGGCGTGACCGTTGGCACCCTGCGCTTCGAGTGCGGCCTTGCCGACGAAGTCGCTCTTGCTGAGATCGACGAGGCGTTCGAGCCCGAGCTCCCTCGGCGTGACCAGGTTCTCGCCGTCGAGAACGCCATGGGCGAACTGCAATTCCGGGCCTGCGCCGGTATAGTCGGCGCGGATCAGGATGATGCCGGCCTCGACACGGGCGATGTCGGCGGCGTATTCGCCCGCCGGCACGATGCCGAAATCCTGCCCTGCCCGGCGCACCGCTGCCCAGACCGCGGCGCCATCCTCGCGGTTCAGCCAGATCTCGTAGCCAAGTTCGCCGGTGAAGCCCTGCCTGACCACGTCGACCTCGGCACCGCCGATGATCGCCTTGCGGATGCGGGAGAAGCGGAATTTGTCCCAGCTCTCGCCGGTCGCCTTTTCCAGCGTCAGCGTCGAATTCGGCCCCTGCAGCGACAGGATGCCGACCTCGTCGGTCACATCGCGGATCGTGACGTCGAAACCCTTTGCATGGCGCTCGCACCATTCGACGGCCGAGTCACCCGACAGGCGATAGACATTCTCGGCGATGCGCAGCACCAGCCCGTCGGAGACGACGTGCCCGCTCTCGGCGCAGAGCGGCGTGTAGATGGCATGGCCGATCTCCATGCTGGCGATCGAGCGGGTGATCAGCCTGTCGAGCAGCGCGGCAGCCCCGGCGCCGGCAATCTCGGCCTTGGGCAGAGGCGACATGTCGATCATCGCGCCCGTCGTACGGATCGCCCGGATCTCCTCCTCGACGCCGCTGAACATGTCCGGCACGAGGTAGCGGTCCCATGCGTACCACCAGCGCGTCGCATTGTTCGCACTCGAATGGCTGTGAAACGGGGTACCCTTGAATTCCATGGTGGCTCCTGCCCTCTGTGGTCCGTTCATTAGCCGGACGATATGAAAGCGGGGGCTGACCGTGAATGACTTTGAAACCTAGAAACATGTCTCTATGTCAGATAACCTTGGGCCAGAGAGCCATCACCGCCAGCGATTTCAGACCGGGAGGCTTGCATGAGTTCGATCGTTTTCGCCGGCGGGCAGACCTTCTCGTTCGGTGAGGAAACTTACGAAAACGGCGGCTTCTTCGGTCCGATGAAGCTCGCCTATCTGCAGATTCTTGCCGTGTTCGAGGGCCAGGCCAAGGTCGGCAGCGATGATGGGGACTTCGAGGTCAATGCCGGCGAAGCGGCGCTGATCCTCAATCGCACGCCGATTTCCTTCCTCTATCCACGCGACAGGCACACACGCGTCGCCTGGTGCGAAACTGCGCCGTCGGCGGTCTCGAGCCTGATCATGAAATCCTGGCGCAGCGGACCCGACATCGTGCCGCTCGACAACCGCATCCACCAGCTGATGCTGCTCGGCGTGGAACTTGGGGGATCATCGCGCAGCGGCGTCAACGAGGTGCGCAACACCATCGGTCAGGCGCTTTGCAGTTCCTTCACCCTTGCCGTGCAGGACAAGGAAAAGCTCGGCGCCCTGCCCGATGTCGTGCAGCGCGCCAGAGCCTTTGTCGACGCCAATTTCAAGACCCAGATCACGGTGGCCGATGTTGCGGAGGCGGCGATCGTCAGCCGACAGCACCTGACCTTGCTGTTCGTCAAGCATATGGGGCTGACCCCTGCCCGCTACATCTGGCATGTCAGGGCCTCGCAGGGCGCTGCCATGCTGATGAACAGCGGCACGCCGATCGCTCGGATCGCCTATGAATGCGGCTACCAGGACCCGTTCCATTTCTCGCGCCATATCCGCAAGGCTTTCGGCCAGACACCGCGCGAGCTCAGGAGCGGCAAGGGCTTCCGCATATCGTCGATCGACGCCGAGGAACTGGAGAGCACATCCTTCTAGTCATCGTCCCCCGCCGCCACGGCTGCGGTTGGGCGGTCCCGCCGACCTTACATCTGGATATGTCTTCATGCCTTCGCGGCATGTCACAGGCAGCGGCGATCCCCTAGTGTACAAAAGCCGCGCCTAATAAGCCCATACAAACTAGTGGCGTCCCGAACCCGCCCTGCACTTCCCTCGCCACGTCGCGGGGGGCGACCCCTTCGTTCGGGTTGCACCAGGCGAGGACCGGAGGTGCGGTGCCGGCTGCTGCAGCCGGCTCGACAACCGAAACGAGGGGACTGGAATGCGATTGAACAGACTTGCGCCCGCGCTGGCCGGCGCCACCCTTCTGGCTGCCTCCAGCACGTCAGTTGCACTGGCCGTCGATGCCGAAAGCGTCGACTATGTCCGTGTCTGCGACGTCTACGGCACCGGCTTCTACTACATTCCCGGCACCGAGACTTGCCTCAGGGTCGGCGGCTACCTCCGCCTTGAAACCGGCTTCGGTCCGCTGTTCGGCGTCGATGTCGACAGTGATGGCGACCGCGACACCTATTACACGCTCGCCCGTTTCCAGTTGCAGGCCGACGCGCGAGCCGAAACCGAGTTCGGCACGTTCCGGACCTATGCCCACATCAATTTCCAGCACAAGCGCGACGCCGCCGACGCCGTGCAGAGCGCCGAAATCGAGATGGCGATGATCGAGCTCGGCGGCTTCTTCGCCGGCGTCAACGATTCCTTGTTCATCACCCAGACCTATTATGCCGGCGGCGTCTCCAACGACGCCATCGTCGGCTACGGACCGTTCACCACCACCATGTTCGGCTACAAGTGGGCAGGCTCCAACGGGCTGTCGCTGACGCTTGCGCTCGAAGGCGGCTGGAACGGCGACGTCATCGACAGCTACATGCCGCGCGTCGTGCTCGGCGGCGGCTACGCCAGGGACTGGGGCGGCATCACCGCCGTTGTCGGCTACGATTCCGTCGCCGAGGAATGGGCCGGCAAGCTCAGGCTCGACGTAACCGTCAACGACAGGATCTCGCTCTGGGCGATGGCCGGCGCCAAGACCGACGACAGCGGCCCCTACTCCCAGTTCTACGGCGTCTGGGGCGGGCGCTGGGCCGTCTGGGGCGGCGGCGCGGCCAAGCTAACCGACAAGGCGACCTTCAACCTGCAGCTCGGCTACGACGCACAGGAGAATTTCGCCGCCGTCGCCAACATCGCCTGGAAGGTGGTCGACGGTCTGACCGTCTCGCCCGAGATTGGCTATTACGACAATTTCGACATGCCCGACACCGACGCCATCGGCGGTTTTGTCCGCATGCAGGCCGATTTCTGACGGCAGCATCCTCCCAGGCTGTCTCTCACGGCGTCCGGTTCCTGCACCGGACGCCGTTTTCGTTCAGTCCCTGGAGAGCGGTCTGCCGGCCTTGCTGACGGATATGCCAGGCTCAAGACGTTGCGTCTCTCCTGTCGCCGCAGCTTGAAGCTGCCGGTCCGCTGCCGGCCTGCAGGCAAATACTAAGGCATCTACCTTATTTTCCTTGACCGGCGTTTTCGGTTCGTTTACTAAGGTACATGCCTTACCATTCTACGCCACTCGATCTTGCCTTTCACGCGCTCAGCGACCCGACCCGCCGCGCGGTGGTGTCGCGGCTGGCTGCCGGCGAAGTGGCGGTCAGCGCCCTGGCCGAACCTTTCGACATGGCGCTGCCCTCCTTCGCCCAGCATCTCAAGGTGCTGGAAGAGTGCGGGCTGATCGTCAGCGAGAAGCGCGGGCGCAGCCGCTGGTGCCGGCTGGTGCCGCAGCGCTTCGACGAGGCGGCGGACTGGATGGAAGCGGAGCGCCGGCGCTGGGCCGAGCGCCTGGATCGGCTGGAAACCTATCTGGACAAGACGGAAGGATGATGAAGAACATGGAAAAGCTGTTTGAAACCTGGTCGCTCGACCGCGAAATCGTGCTGGTCAAGCTGCTCAACCACCCGCGCGAAAAGGTCTTTGCCGCCTGGATGGACCCCAAGGCGCTGGCGCAATGGTACGGGCCGGCCGGCCTCGCCATCGAGAGCCACGAAGCCGATATCCGCGAGGGCGGGGTCTGGCACTTCGACATGGTCGGCGTCTTCGAGGGCAAGCAGCAACGCTTCCCCAACCTGATGCGATTTCTGGAAATCGTGCCGAACGAGCGCATCGTGATGGATTATGGCACGCCCGCTTCAGAGGATCCCGACCGTTTCCGCGTCACCGTGACCTTCGACGAGCAGGGCGACGGCAAGACGGTGCTGACCATGCGCCAGCTCCACCCCAGCGCCAAGCGGCGTCAGGAGGTCATCGGCTTCGGCGCGGTCGAATACGGGCTGCAGACGCTGGACGGCCTCGCCGCCTGGCTGGACCGCTAGGCCTTTGGCGGCGCAGTGCATCTATCGACGACGGTGGATGCGGGGATGAGCCCCGCATTGTCATTCGTGTGCGGCGATCACCTCGAGGAAGGCGGGGCCGTAGCGGTCGAGCTTGGCTTCGCCGACACCGGGCACATTTGCCATCTCAGCGCGTGACGCCGGCCTGGCTGCGGCCAGCTCGATCAACGTCTTGTCGTGGAAGATGACATAGGGCGGCACGTTCTGGGCCCGCGCGATCTCGGTGCGTTTCCGCCTGAGCGCCTGGAACAGGTCCTGGTCAGCATCGCTGACGGCAGCCTGGGCCGCGCTGCGCGCGACCTTGCCGCGCCTGGCGCGCACTGGAGCCGGCACGCGCAGCATCAGCGTTGGCTTGTCGCGCAGGAATTCGCGGCCGGCTGATGCAATCGACAGGCCGCCATGGCCGGAAAGGTCGACGTCGACGAGGCGCAGCGCGATCAGCTGGCGCAGGATCGCCCGCCAGGTGCGGTTGTCATGTTCGGTGCCGATGCCGAAGGTGGAAATCCTGTCATGGCCGAACTGGGCGATGCGCTCGTTGTCGACGCCCAGAAGCACGTCGACGACATAGGCCTGCCCGAAACGCTCGCCGGTGCGGTAGATGCATGACAGCGCCTTTTGCGCCGAAATGGCGCCGTCGAACAATTTCGGCGGCTCGGCACAGGTGTCGCAATTGCCGCACGGTTCGCACTCGTCGCCGAAATAGGACAGCAAAACCTGCCGCCGGCAGCTTGCCGTCTCGGCCAGGCCCAATAGCGCATCGAGCTTCTGCCGCTCCATGCGCTTGCGCTGGTCGGGTGCATCAGACTCCTCGATGAAGCGGCTGCGCAGCGCGATATCGTCATAGCCATAGAGCATCAGCGTGTCGGACGGCAGGCCGTCGCGGCCGGCGCGACCGGTCTCCTGATAATAGGCCTCGATGCTGCCGGGCAGGTCGATATGGGCGACGAAGCGCACATCCGGCTTGTCGATGCCCATGCCGAAGGCGACGGTGGCGACCATGATCACCGCCTCGCCATGCTGGAAGCGCATCTGGTTGGCTTCGCGCGCCGCCTTGTCCATGCCGGCGTGATAGGCCAGCGCATCATAGCCGAGGCCCTTGAGCCAGGCGGCGGTTTCTTCGGTCCGGCGTTTCGACAGGCAATAGACGATGCCGCTCTCGCCCTCGTAGCGCTTGAGGAACTCCTTGAGCTGGGCGCGCGGATTGTCCTTTTCCTCGATGGCGTAGCGGATGTTGGGCCGGTCGAAACCGGCGATGAAGGCGTCAGCCGCGTCGATTTCGAGATGCGACAGGATTTCCGCGCGCGTCGGCTCGTCGGCGGTGGCGGTCAGCGCCATGCGCGGGGTGCCGGCAAAGCGCGAGACGATCGCGTCGAGCTGGCGATAAGAGGGACGGAAGTCGTGCCCCCACTGCGACAGGCAGTGCGCCTCGTCGATGGCGATCAGCGACAGCTTCACGCTCTCCAGCAGCTCCAGCACATCGGGCCGCAGCAAGGTTTCAGGCGAGACATAAAGCAGGTCGAGCGCACCGGAACGGATATCGCGCCACAGCGCGCGGCGGTCGTCGGGCGACAGGTCGGAGTTCAGCCCGGCCGCCCGCACCCCTGCCTGCCTGAGCGCTGTCACCTGATCGGCCATCAGCGCCAGCAGCGGCGAGACGACGAGCCCCATGCCGGGACGGACGATCGCGGGAATCTGATAGCAGAGCGACTTGCCGCCGCCCGTCGGCATCAGCACGAAGGCATTGTTGCCGGCGATGACATGCTCGACGATCCGCGCCTGCGGTCCCCTGAACGCATCATAGCCGTAGACGGTCTTGAGGATGTCGAGAGCGGTGGCGGTCATCGGGCAGCACGGAGAATCATCTTGACCTCGTTCATAGCAGCTTCGCCGCCCTGACGATCATCGCTGCGCCTTTTTGTCGGTCTGCCTGTTGGTGGTGTCCTCAACCTGTCCATCTGTACCGCAGGGCAAGCCGCCACCCCAGGCACCGGCCTTTTCTCCCGGTTCCCATTCCTTCCTGGAATACCGTTAGTCCCAGTCGCTATGCGTGATGCACCCTCGATGCTGATAGCGTGTCCCCACTCTCAACCGATCGACCCAACTGATCGACCCAAACTGATCGACAAAGTCCGATGCCATCGCTTCACAAACTGATCGTCCTGAAGAGGATCTTCGCCGAATTGCTCGGCGCCTGCATGCGCGAACGGTATCACCCGGAACGGCACTATATGCGCGGCCCCGGCCCCGCCACGCTGAGCAAGGCGATGTCCGCCGACATGCGGCTTCGAGGTGGTCCGCGACAAGCCGAGCAGGCCTAGCAGCCTTAAATAGCGGGCTTCCAGCCGAACCCCGAGCAGCCATTTCATGAGAAGTATCGCGGGTGGGCATTTATCTCCCGATTGCTGAGATGTCGGTCAATGTGTTCGTGCTCCTGGCGATGGGTGCGGCGGTCGGCTTTCTGTCTGGTATGTTCGGGGTCGGCGGCGGTTTCCTGATCACGCCGCTTCTGATCTTCTACAACATCCCGCCTGCCATCGCTGTCGCCACCGGCGCCAACCAGGTCATCGCCTCATCCTTCTCCGGCG
>JAESGW010000232.1_pt1 | contig 93715 bp, 78 predicted proteins | sample 9269791 | NCBI WGS metagenome assembly JAESGW01 (sample SAMN16773120, study PRJNA677053) | algae metagenome | isolation source: Aphanocapsa lilacina HA4352-LM1 and co-occurring heterotrophs from near cave... | place: USA: Maniniholo cave, near Haena, Kauai, HI | collected 2009-07-28 | reverse complement strand
GATCCGGCATCACGAGATGCCCGTCGGCGATCTCGGGCACGTGCGTGAACAATTCGTGGTCCCAGGCCAACCGGTCGATATCGGTTTCCATGATTCGCAAATTCGGCACGGCGGCCGAGAAATGCGCGTTCATCATGGTGCAGAGGTGGCCGTAGAAATTATGCGGCGCGACGTTGACCTCGAAATGTTCTGCGGCGGCGGCGATCTTCATCGATTGCCACACCCCGTTCCAGGGCGTGTCGATGATGGCGACGTCCATCGCCTGTTCGCTGAAGTAGGGCAGGAATTCGCGCAAGCCCAATAGCGTCTCGCAGGACGAGATCGGGTGCGGGCTCTGGCGGCGGATGTAGCCCAGCGCCTGCGGGTTGAAGGTGTCGATCTCCACCCAGAACATGTCCATGTCCTCGATGGCGCGCAGGATCTTCAGGTACCCCTCGGTCTTGGCGTTGAAGTTGAGGTCGAGTAGCAGGTCGACATCGGGCCCGGCGCCGTCGCGGATCGCCTCGAGGTGCATGCAGAGATTGCGCAGCACCTTGCGGTCGACGTTGATTTCGGGCTCGAACGGCGAGCCGAAGCCGGGCCGCCAGCCCTGCGGCTTGCCGTCGGTGTAGACGAAGATGTTGGTCTTCATCGCCGTAAAGCCTTTTTCGCGCACCTCGCGCCCGATGGATTTGACGCCATCGAGGCTGGTGATCGCCGGCTTGAACCAATCAGGGTGGTTGATGCGCCAGGTCGCGCAGTGCGACCAGTAGACCCGGATGCGGTCGCGGATCTTGCCGCCGAGCAGGTCGTAGCAGGGTACGCCGAGCGCCTTGGCCTTGACATCGAGCAGGGCGTTCTCGATGGCGCCGAGCGCCAGCGCCACCACGCCGCCGGCGGCCGGCCGCGTCGCAGAAAACAGCTCGGCATAGATCCGCTCGTGCTGGTAAGCGTTCTTGCCGACCACGCGCGCGGCGAGCCGGTCGATCGCTGCCGTCACGCCCGGCGCGCCGAACCCTTCGTCGTACTCGCTCCAGCCGACGATGCCGTCCTCGGTCGTGATCTTGACGAAGTGGTAATTCCGCCAGCCGGCGTCGCAGGCAAGTGTCTCGACGCTTCTGATCTGGGTGGCCTTTTTCATGATTTTCCTGCCCGGGGCTTGTTGTTGTGGTTGGCTGAGTACAACAACGCTTTTCGGAGCGGGTCAACCGCGCGGGAGCACATGGGGCAGGGCACGGCCTGCATGGTTCGCGGCTGGCTAGACCTCCGGCGGAAACAGGATAGGCTTCTTCCGCTCGAACACTTGTCGCCCGTTCTTGAATCCCATCAGCATGTCAGGCAGCTCGGCAATCGCATTGGTGCCGCTGTCGGTGTCGAGGATGATCAGGTCCGCGGGATTGCCGGGCGAGATGCCGTAATCCCGCAGATTCATCAGCCGCGCCGGCAGGTCGGTGACGAGGTCGAGGCAGGCATCGAACTCGCTGATGCCGGCATGCGCGACGTTGGCGTAGAAATTCGCCATTCTCAAGAGCGAGGCGTCGCCGAACGGCGTGAAGGGATTGAGCACGTTGTTGGTCGCGACCGAACACAGGACGCCATCCTCGACCAGCCGGTGCGCCACCGTCAGTCCGCGCGGCACGTTATGCGTGGCGTCGCGGCCCATCAGATAGAGATCGGTCGCGGGCAGCACGGTGACGGCGACGCCGGATTTGGCTAGCCGCGACGTTGCTGCTTTGAGCCGCTCCGGCGGCAGCGCCGACAATTTGGTGGCGTGGCCGATGGCGACACGGCCCTGATAATTGCGCCGCTCCGTCTGCCGGCAGACCTCTTCGAGATGCCACCACGACGGATCGAGGTCGAAATCGAGATGCAGGTCGACATCGACATCGAATTCCTGGGCCAGGTCGAACAGCCTCTCGATATGCATGTTCGGATCGGTGTCCATGTAGGGACAGCCGCCGATCGCTTCGCCGCCATCGCGCAGGGCCGCGATCAGTAGTTCTTCGGCCCCGGGATCGTTGGTCAGGCCCTCCTGAGGAAACACGCAGATCGACAGGTCCAGCGCCCAGGCATAGTCGCGCTTCAGCGCCTTGACCGCCTCGAAGCCACGCAGCGCGATACGCGGATCGATTTCGACATGGGTACGCATCCGCGTGGTGCCGTGCACGATGGCGCGCTCGATCACCTTTGCGCCGCGCGCGTAAACGTCTTCCACCGTGAAATCGCGTTTCATCGCCGCGACTGCGGCGATGGCCTCGGCGACGCTGCCATGGTCGTGCCCGCAGCGGCCCAGCAGGCACGCCTTGTCGAGATGGATGTGAGTATCGACGAAGCCGGGCAGCACCAACTTGCCGCCGACGTCGATCTCGTCCGCCTCGCAGGCGAGGCGGGGTTCGATCGCGACGACGCGCCCGCCGCTGACACCGATGTCGACCGTGGTTGCCGCGGACCGCGTCCTGGCGTTGCGGAAGATGAGGTCGAAGGCGGTTTTCGCGTTCATGGGAACCGGGCGGGGTGGAACTGGCGGCGACCCTAGCGGAAGCGCGCGCATCGGGCAGCTCCAGATTGTGTGCAGTTCTGGTGCGCAATTGTTCAAAATATGTGCATGCAGTTTGGTGGACCGATTGTAGTATCGCGCATCAGGAGAAATCGCCATGTCCGTTGCCGCCAAAGCCGATCCCAAGGAAATGTCCGATGCCGAGGTAGTCGAGGCCTATCTCACCGCTTCCATGATCCCGGATCCCGATGCGGCCGCGGCCTACATGAAACCCGGCACGATCATCACCTTCACCGGCGGACGGGAGTTCGATCATCCGCGCGGGCCGACCGGCTTCAACGCGCGGCGCTATCGCTGGGTCAAGAAGCAGATGGACCGCTTCGATGTCTGCCCGGGCGCGGACGAGACCGTGGTCTACAGCATCGGCACGCTCTACGGCGAATGGATCGACGGCACGCCGTTCGAAGGCAACCGCTACGTCGATCGCTTCGTGGTGAAGGGCGGGCAGATCGTGAAGATGGACGTCTGGAACGACAGCGCAGAGCGCATTTTGGTGCAGCGGGGGATCGAGGCGTGATGTCCCGGGCTTTCATCCTTCGAGACGTGCGCTCTGCGCGTTCTTCAGGATGAGGGCTGGCAGCTGAGCATAAGGTCTTGGATCCTCATGGTGAGGAGCGCGGCGACGCCGCGCGTCTCGAACCATGTAGCCACCGGCCTTGCCACGAGGAAGGACTACCGCCCCCGCACTACCTTCGGCATCTTCACCACCCGGCCGCCGTCGCCTTCCTCGGCATAAGGCGCCAGAATATCCAGCAGATCGCGCCCGCGCTGCGGGGCGGGGGCTACCAGCGCGCGGTTTGCCACCGAATCGAGGTGGCTGTGCATCAGGCCCATCACCTTGCTCTCGTCGCCCTTGACCAGCGCGGCGATGATCGCGCGATGCTCGTTGATCGCGCATTCCGACGAGTGCGGGCGGCTGTACAGGGATAGCGTGAGACAGCAGCGATAGGCGACCTCGCTGACATAACGCACGAGGATCGGGCTGTTGGTCATGTTGGCGAGCAGGATGTGAAACTCGGTCGCCAGCCGTATCGACACAGCATCCGAGCCGTCGCGCGCGCGGTCCTCGGCATCGACATGCGCGTTCAGCTCGGTAATCTGGCTTTTCGTAAGCTTGCCGGCGAGCTGGCGAACCACAAGGCGTTCGAGCTCGATCCTGATATCGAAGGCATCGCGGGCTTCCTGCCAACTCGGCGTCGCGACCACGGCAATCCGGTTGCGGCGAAGTTCGACGAGGCCCTCCGCGGCCAGTTGGCCCAGCGCATGCCGCGCGATGGTGCGGCTGACGCCGAACCGCTCGCCAAGCGAATCCTCCGGGAGTTTGGCGCCGGGCGCCAGCGCCTGCTCGATGATGGCGCGGCGAAGCGCGCGGCAGATCACACCGACCTTGTCTGATGATTCCGGGGTCTTGCTGGCGGAGCGAGGCGCCATCGGCGAATCCTGAAGGGCACGTGCTTCGAAAGGCGTCTCATATCATAATTGTCCACCAATCGAGCGCCTCAATTGCATGCAGTTTCCGGTCTCGATTGCACAAAAGGAGTCCGGTCGATCCGGCGGCCCCGGCGATCTCGTTGATTCAGAACGCAGGTTTTGCTGGCATCCGGCTTGCATGCACTTCCAGCCATGATGCGCATGCAACCAAATTCCGAATTCCGGGGCGCGCCGGTTCCTCCGTCCGGTACACCGATCGCAATCGAACTGTCGGAGGCCTCCGTCACCTTCGGCCGCGGCGCACGTGCGGTTCCAGCACTATCACCCACCACGCTGCGCATCGGCGACGGCGAGTTCGTCGCCCTCGTTGGCCCCTCCGGCTGCGGCAAATCGACCATCCTGCGGCTGGTGAGCGGGCTGGTGCAGCCGACCAGTGGCGTCGTTATCGTCGGTGGCCGGGAAGTGGCGGCGCGCGCCATGCGCGTCGGCATGGCCTTCCAGAACCCGACCATGCTGCCGTGGATGACGATCGAGCGGAACATCATGCTGCCGCTCAAGATCGTCGAGCCGTTCCGCTCGCAATTCCGAAAATTGCGCAAGACCGAGTTTCGCGACAGGGCCAACGCGCTGCTGGAGCAGGTCGGCCTCAAGGGATTTGGCAGCCGCTATCCCTGGCAATTGTCCGGCGGCATGCTCCAGCGCGCCAATCTCTGCCGCGCATTGATCCATGAGCCGCGCATGCTGCTGCTCGACGAGCCCTTCGGCGCGCTCGACCAGTTCACGCGGGAAGAACTGTGGTCGATCCTCCAGGATCTCTGGATCGCGCACAAGCCGACCGTGCTGTTGGTGACCCATGATCTGAGGGAGGCTGGGTTCCTCGGCAGCCGCATCTGCGTGATGAGCGCGCGGCCGGGCCGCATCATCGACGACAGTCGCGTCGACTTCGTCCGTCCGCGCACGGTTGCCATGACCTTCGAGCCGGATTTCGTCGCGCTGAACCAGAAGCTGCGCGCCTTCATCGAGGACGCCAGGACTGCTTCAAAAGCGGCCGCGGCAACCCAGGGAGCGGCCTGACATGCCCGAGATCGATTATCGCCAAAAGGCCTGGTCGGCGGGACTGATCGTGATGTTCTTCCTGGCCTGGGAATTGTTCTGCCTAATGACCGGGATGTCCGATCTGGTGCTGCCGCGCCCGTCGCAGGTGTTCGCCACGCTGATCGACAAGCTGCCGATCCTATGGCCGCATATCCTGCAGACGCTGGCGACGACGATGATCGGCTTCGTGCTCGGCGTCGGCCTCGGCGTCGTGCTCGGCGCGGTCATCGGCGTCTCCAAGACGGCTTACGATACGGCCTATCCGCTGCTGGTGGGCTTTTCGTCGATACCGAAAGTCGCCGTGGTGCCGATCTTCGTGCTGTGGTTCGGCTCCGGCTCGGTGCCGGCGGTGCTGACCGCGCTCTCGATCTGCTTCTTCCCGATCGTGGTCAACATCGCGACGGGACTGGCGACCACCGAACCCGAACTCGAAGACGTGCTCAAGGCGCTCGGCGCCAGCAAGCTCGATATCCTCTGGAATGTCGGGCTGCCGCGCACCATGCCGTTCTTCTTTGCCTCGCTGAAGGTCGCGATCTCCTACGCCTTTGTCGGCGCGGTGCTGTCCGAGACCGTCGCGTCGAACCGCGGCATCGGCAACGTGATGATGACCGCGTCTTCCAACTTCAACGTGCCGCTGGTGTTTGCCGGCCTGTTCGTGCTCGCCGGCCTCGGCGTCGCGCTCTACGTGATCTTCTCGCTGATCGAGGGGCGGGTCACCGGCTGGGCCACCCGCAAGAACGACATGATCGCGACATGAGCCAAGTTTTCGCCAACCGCCATCCAACCCAGTCGAGGAGAACACGATGCTAGCCAGAGTAAGCGCCGCGCTGTTGGAAGTTGCCTTGTTTGCCGGCGCCGCAGGTGCGCAGGAGACGACGATCAAGTTCACGCTGGGCTGGAAGACGCAAGGTTCGGATGCCGCGTTCTTCTATGCCAAGGACAACGGCTACTTCAAGGAAGAAGGCCTCAACGTCGTGATCGACCAGGGCGAGGGCTCGGGCGCGACGGTGACGCGCATCATGTCGGGCGCCTATGACGCCGGCTTCGGCGACGTCAACGCCATCATCCAGAACGCATCGACCAAGCCGCAGGATGCGCCGGTCATGGTCTACATGATCTGGAACCAGCCGCCGTTTGCGATCGTCACCAAGAAGACCAGCGGCATCAACGCGATCAAGGATTTCGAAGGACGCACGCTCGGTGGCGCGCAGGGCACGCCGACCACGCGTCTGCTGCCGGTGTTCGCCCAGAAGAACAAGCTCGAGGGCGAGAAGATCAAGGTCTCCAACATGGCGCCGAACCTGCAGGAGCCGATGCTGATCAAGGGCGATATCGACGCCGCGCTGGTGTTCAACATCACCAGCTACTTCAACCTGGTGCTGAACCGCCAGGATCCCGACAAGGACTACAAATGGTTCTCGTTCGGCGACTATGGCATGGACCTCTATTCCAACGGCGTCATGGTTTCGAAGAAGCTGCTGGCGTCCAATCCGAAGGCCGTGGCCGGTCTCGTTCGCGCCGTCAACAAGGGCATGATCGCGATTGCCAAGGACCAGAACGCCGGGATGAAAGCGGCGCTCAACTACGACAATCTGATCAATGTCGACGTCGAGAAGCGCCGGTTGCAGTTCTCCTTCGACAAGCTGATCGTCTCGCCCGAGATGAAGGAGATCGGCGTCGGCGACGTCAAGGACGACCGTATGGCCCGCGCCATCGGCATCATCGTCGAAGGCTACCAGTTGGCCCGCGCGCCGACGCCCGCGGAAATCTTCTCGCGCGAGTTCCTGCCGCCGCGCAAGGAGCGTGAGTTGGTCTATACGGCGAACTAACATCGTCATTGTGAGCAGCACTGTCATTCCGGGATGGTGCGCAGCACCAGACCTCAGGTGCGCGATTGCGCACCGGGGAATCTCGAGATTCCGGGTTCGATGCTTCGCATCGCCCCGGAATGACGGAGAGGGTGGTCATGACCACGGAAGTCCCAGTACACAGCCTGTTCTCCGGTGCCGACCGTGGCCTGCTTGAAAACGTCGTGCTCCGGCACGACAATGGCATCATCACCGATATCTCCGAGGGAGCGCCACCCGCCACCGGGCCGCGCTCCCTCGTGCTTCCGGCCTTCGTCAACGCCCATGATCACGCGCGTCCGACGGCGTCGTCGTTCGGCGCGCTCGGCATGCCCTTGGAGAGCTGGATCCTCCGCTCCGCACTCGGTACGCCGGTCGATCCCTATCTGACCGCGGCGTCGGCATTGGCGCGTTCGGCACGGGCCGGGTGCGCGGCGATGATGATCCATTACACCCGTCCGAGCGGCACCATGCCGCTGGTTGAGGAAGCCGGCGCGATCGCGCGGGCGGCATCCGACGTCGGCATCCGCATCGCTTTCGCGCTCGCGGTGCGCGACCGCAATCCGGTAGTGTACGGCGACGAGGAGCCGTTGCTCGCCGGACTTGCCGGCAACGATCGCAGGACGATCGAGGAATTATTCGTCTGCGCGCCAATTTCGCCGCAAGCCTACATCGAACTGACCGACGCCATTGCCGCGGCGATATCGGGTCCCAAAGTCGACGTGCAGCTTGGCCCGGCCGGCGTGCAGTGGTGCTCAAAACCGCTGCTGGAAGCGGTGGCGGTGAATTCGGCGCAGACCGGCCGGCGCATCCACATGCACCTGCTGGAGACGATCTACCAGCGCGCCTGGGCGGACCAGCATTTCCCGCAAGGCGTCGTCCGCTACCTCCACGACATCGGCTTCCTGTCGGAACGCCTGACGCTGGCGCATTGTATCCACGCCCGACCGGACGAAATCGAGATGATCGCTGCATCTGGCGCGCGCATCGTCACCAATTTCAGCTCCAATCTGCATCTGCGCTCCGGCCTGGCGCCGATCGCCGCTGCGCACCACTGCGGCTGTGCGATTGCGGTCGGCGTCGACGGGTTGGCGCTGGACGAGGATGATGACGTCCTGCGCGAGATGCGGCTGGTGCAGATGATGCACGGCGGGCTCGGCTTCAAACGAACCTGGAGCACTTCCGAATTCCTTGCGCTTGCGATCGCCAATGGCCGCAGGGCGACGGGCGCGCCCGGGACCGGCGCTCTTGTATCTGGTGCGCCAGCCGATTTCGTTACGGTTGATCTCGATCGGCTCGACCGGGACCGGATCATGCCGGTCGACCCCATCGACCTGCTTTTCGCGCGCGGCAACGCGTCCCACCTGCGCGATGTTGTTGTGGATGGACAGCTGATCGTTCGTGACGGTCGCTGTACCGGCGTCGACCTGGCTGCGGTCGAAAACGAGCTGCGCGGAATCTACCGCACCAACGCCGGGAAGCTCGCAGGCTTTCAACGCGCTTGGCCGGCGGTCTCGGCGTCGTTGCAAAACTGGTTCGAAGCAAACCTGGATTGCCGCTAGTCGATAGCGCTTTCAATTGGTGAAGAAAGCGCACGCAAACGAAAGCTAAGCGCTTCGTTACTCTCGCGAATTCCGTATCGCGGGACAAAATTCCGCTTGCATCAGAATCCCAGCAAGGTTGTCATGTCCGCCAACAAGAAACGGCACCGGCTGCGTCACGCTGGTTATGGGGCCATGAGGGAGCGTGATGGGCGCGTTGTCGCATTTGCGAATTGTCGAGATCGGGAGCAGCGCTGCGACAAGCTATTGCGCCCGTCTGTTCGCCGATTTCGGCGCCACCGTCCGGAAAATCGAGCCGCCGCAGGGTGATCCGCTACGCCGTACCGCGCCGTTGACGCCGGGAGGCAACAGCGCGTGGTTTGCGTTTCTCAATTTCAACAAATCGAGCGTCGCGCTCGACCCTGACGATCCGAATTCGGCCACTCGTCTGACGGAACTGATCGGCGCCTGCGACATCCTGCTCGACGGTCGCGAGGTCGATGCCGCGGATTGTCCCTCGATCGACCTCGAGGCAATCAAGCAAGCCAACCCAGGTCTGATTCATGTCGAGACGAGTTGGTTCGGCGGGGAAGGGCCTTATGCAAAGTTCGCCGCGACTGACGCCACCATTCGCGCGCTGACGGGACTGGTGAAGCTGGTCGGCCCGGCGGACGGCCCGCCGATACATGCGCCGGACTTCCAGACCGGCATCCTCGCTGGCCTCTGGGGTTTCATCGCCGCCGCCTCGTCGGCACTGGGCCGGATGGAGGATGGGCGCGGGCGCTCCAGCCGCCTGAGCATCTTCGAGTCCTCGATTGCTGTGACCGAGTACGTCATGTTCGAGTCGTTCTCGCGCGGCGACATCATGCGGCGGATCGGCGTCAACCGGTTCTGGCCGACCTTTCCGGTCGGCATCTACGAGACCAAGCAAGGCTGGCTCGGGGTTACGACGGTAACTCCCGCGCAATGGCGTGCGTTCTGCGAGATGCTGGGGCTGACCGCGCTGCGCGATGATCCGACGCTGTTCATGGGCACCGATCGCCTGCAGCGCATGGAAGAGATCGAAGGCGAATTCATTCCAAGGCTGAAGGCGCGCACCGCGCAGGAATGGTTCGAGGACGGCTTGCGGCGGAAGATCCCGATCGTGCCGGTGCCCGAGATATCTGACCTCATTGCCGATGAAGAAAAGCAGGCGCGCGGGGCCATCGTCCCGATCATGATCAGCGACGAGAGCGGGTTTACCGCAGGTTCCATGCAGCGCCTGACCAGCACGCCGCCGCGGCGGGGCGGTGCGGTCCCCGATATCGGCGAGCAGATGCTCGGCAGCGCGCATGCCGAAGCGAACGCGCGTGTGCCGGTGCCTGAGCCTAACGGAGAGAACCGCCTGCCGCTCGACGGCATCCGCGTGATCGATTTCTCGATGGGCTGGGCCGGGCCGATCTGCACGCGGACGCTCGCCGATCTCGGCGCCGACGTGATCAAGATCGAGGCGACGCAGTATCCGGACTGGTGGCGCGGCGTCGACCGCCGTCCGGCCTATGTACTCGAACAGATGTACGAAAAGTCCGTGCGTTACTGCATCATGAACCGCAACAAGCGCGGCATCACGCTCGACCTGACCCGGCCGCAGGGGTTGAATCTCGCCCAGCGGCTGGTGGCCGACGCCGACCTCGTCGTCGACAATTATTCGGTCGAGGTGCTGCCCAAGCTCGGCCTCGGCTATAACATCGTCAGTAAGCTCAATCCAAAACTCGTCATGATGTCGATGTCGGCGTTCGGTGCCGGCAGCATCAACCGCGATTGCCGCGCCTACGGCTCGACGCTGGAGCAAGGCTCCGGCCTGCCGAGCGTCGTCGGCGATCCCGACGGGCCGCCGGTCATGAGCCACACGGCCTTCGGCGATGCCGTCGGCGGCCTGAACGGCTGCGCCGCCGTCCTGACCGCGTTGATCCACGCGCGATTGACCGGCAAGGGCCAGTTCATCGATCTCGCGCAGATCGAATGCATGATGCCGTTCGCCGCGCCCTGGATCATCGCGCATTCGATAGACGGGAAGGCGCCGGTGAAACACGGCAACCGGCACCCGGATTTCGTACCGCATGGCTGCTTTCCCTGTGCCGGCGAGGACAACTGGATCGTGGTCGCGGTCGACAGCGATGCGATGTGGCCGAAGCTGGCCGCGCTGCTCGGCCGCGCCGATTGGGCCGCCGACGCCAGGCTGAAGACGGCGGCCGGCCGGCGCGCCATTGAAAGCGAGGTCGAAGCCGCGATTGCTGCCTGGACTTCGGCGCGCGGTCCCGAAGAGGCGATGAACGCATTGCAATCGGCGGGCGTTGCCTCCGGCGTGGCGCGGCTGCCGATCGAACTGCTGAAGGATGCGCAACTGCACGCGCGCGGCTTCATCCAGGAAGTCGACCGTGCCTTCATCGGCCCGCATCCGCAGCCGTCGATGCCGTTCCGCGAGAGCGACAACCCCTTTCCGATCCGCAGCGCGCCGCCGACGCTGGGCGAACATAACCGCGAGATCCTCGGCGGCCTGCTCGGGCTCTCCGACGCGGAGATCGACGAACTTGCGCGCGAGGGCATCATCGGCACCGAGATGTTGATGGAGGAACAGCTCGTGAAAGAGAAGAAGCGGGCGACGGCTTGATGGCAGCGGCGCAGCCGACAGAGCGTAAAACTTCTGCGAATGCGGCGAGCCCGCAGGCGCTGATGTCGGTGCGCGGCCTCGGCATCCGCTTCAAGACCTCGCACGGCGTCTGGCAGGCGACGCGCAAGATCGATTTCGACATCGCGCCGGGCGAGCGCGTCGGTATCGTCGGCGAGAGCGGCTGCGGCAAGACCATCACCGGCCTTTCTATCCTGCGGCTGCTGCCGAACAATCTGGCCGGCCTCGACGGCTCGATCATGTTCGACGGGGTCGACCTCGCCAGATGCAGCACCCGCGCGATGCGCGCCATCCGCGGCCGCCGCATCGCCATGATCTTCCAGGAGCCGATGAGCGCGCTCGATCCGGTGTTCACCGTCGGCCACCAGATCTCCGAAACGCTGCGCGTGCACACCAACGTCAGCAAGGAGGAGGCGAGGGAGCGTACGCTCGACATGCTGCGCCGCGTCGGCATCGCCTCGCCGGAGCGGCGCATCGACGATTATCCACATCAGCTCTCGGGCGGCATGCGCCAGCGCGTGATGATCGCGGCCAGCCTGATCTGTGGACCCCAACTCCTGATCGCGGACGAGCCGACCACGGCGCTCGACGTCACCGTGCAGGCGCAGATCCTGGAATTGCTGCGCGATCTCAGCGAGACCTCGAACACGGCGCTGATGCTGATCACGCACGACCTCGGCGTCGTCGCCGAGACCTGCACGCGCATGATCACGATGTATGCCGGCGAGGTGATCGAGGATGCCGCGGTCGACGACGCGCTGGTGCGGCCGCTGCATCCCTACACATCCGGCCTGTTGCGCTCGCTGCCGCATCTGAGCCCGCGCCATGGCAAGCTGCCCTCGATCCCAGGCCGTGTGCCTTCGATCGTCGACATGCCCAATGGCTGCCGGTTCAAGGCGCGGTGTGCCCATGCGGTTGCCGGCTGCGAGAAGGAACAGGGACTGCGCGACGCGGGCGGTGGACGCAAGGTGCGTTGCTGGCGCTTCAACGAGCTCGATCTGCCAGGCTCCTTGCAGCACGCGCCGTCGGCGCCGATTGCGGCCATGGTCGGTCATCCATGAGCGCGCTGGCCGCCGATATCGCCAAAGACAGCGTTAACGACGCCATCGTCTCGGTGCGCGATCTCCAGGTGCAGTTCCAGACCAGCGACCGCCGCGCCACGGTGAAGGCGGTCGACGGCGTCGATTTCGACGTCCGCCGCGGCGAGACCTTTGGCATCATCGGCGAGTCCGGTTCGGGCAAGACCACGATCGGCCGCGCGCTGGTGTTCCTGCTGAAGCCAAGCGCCGGCGAGATCCTGCACAACGGCGTCGATCCCCTGGCGCTGCCGCGCCGGCAATTCCAGAGCCACCGCCGCGACTACCAGATCATCTTCCAGGACCCAAACGCCGCGCTGAATCCGCGTATGACGATCCTGTCCTCTGTCCTGGAGCCGCTGGAACTCGCGCGCACGGGTGACAGGGCGGAGCGCTTGAAGCGCGGGCGCGAGGCCATGGACCGGGTCGGCCTGCCGCAGGATGTAGGCGATCGCTACCCGCACCAGCTTTCCGGCGGCCAGAAGCAGCGCGTGGTCATCGCCCGCGCGCTGACGCTGCGCCCAAAACTGATCGTGTGCGACGAGGTGGTGGCCGCGCTGGATATGTCGATCCGCGGCGACGTGCTCAATCTGTTCGCCGAACTGCAGCGCGACCTCGGGCTCACTTACGTCTTCATCACCCATGATCTCGCCGTGGTGTCGCACATCAGCGAACGCATCGCAGTGATGTATCTCGGCAGGTTCGTCGAACTCGGCCCGACCGAGCAGGTGTCCGAACGGCCGCTGCATCCCTATACGCAGGCGCTGCTCTCGGCCGAACCGCGGCCGCTGCCGTCGTCGATGCGGAGCGGCAACCGGATCGTGCTGCAGGGCGAAATCCCGAGCCCGATCGATCCGCCCTCGGGATGCCGTTTCCGGACCCGTTGCCAATACGCGCAGGCGCTCTGCGCGGAGAAGACGCCCGAATGGCGGGAGCTGACGAGGGATCATTGGGTAGCCTGCCATTTAGCCGACCGCCCGAACTTTTCGCCCAATTGAACAAGAATAGCCCGACGGAGGACAGGATGACTCACACGACCCGACGCGAGGTAATGGCGCTGATTTCAGGCGCACTGGCCGGCACCGCGCTTGGCGGCACCGCGTTGGCGCAAGGCACGCCGAAGCGCGGTGGCACGCTGCGTATTTCCGCGCCCGCCAACCCGTCGAGCCTCGATCCCGCCACCGGCGGCGCGGGCTCTGATCACGCGTTCCTGTTCACCATGTACGACACGCTGACCGAATGGGATTTTGAAACGCTGAAGCCGAAGCCGGGCCTCGCCGAGAGCTGGAGCTTTACGGATCCCACGACCCTGGTGCTCAACGTTCGCGCCGGCGTCATTTTCCACGACGGCACGCCGCTCGATGCCGAGGCCGTGAAATTCAACCTGGAGCGCAACAAGTCCGACCCGAAATCCAACATCAAGGCCGATCTCGCCTCGATGGCGTCCGTTGCCGTCACCGGCCCGATGCAGGTGACGATGAAGCTGAGCGCGCCGGACGCCGCGCTGCCCGGCATCCTTTCCGATCGCGCCGGCATGATGGTGTCGCCGACCGCGCTCAAGGCGGCCAGTGCCGGCAATGTCGCGCGCACGCCGGTCGGCGCCGGCGCCTATGCCTTCGTGAGCTGGGCCGACGGCGAGAAGATCGTCGTCAAGCGCAACGAAAAATACTGGAAGCCGAACCGGCCTTACCCGGACGGAATCGAGTTTTCCATCATCCCTGAACTGACGACGGGCTCGCGCTCGGTCACCGCTGGCCAGAACGACCTGATGTACCAGTTGCCGCCGCGCCAGAAGGCGATCATGGACCGCGTTCCCAGCGTCAAGATCGCCAACGGGCCGACGCTCTATGTCTTCCAGATTTTTCTGAACTGGGCGAAGCCCCCGTTCGACAACATCAAGGTCCGCCAGGCCTTCAATTTAGCGATCGACCGCGAGATCTTTGTCAAGGCCGCGCTGGCCGGCCTCGCCGAACCCGCCTACATGAACCTGCCGAAGGCGCATTGGGCCTACGACAAGTCCGTCGCCGGGCTCTATCCCTACAACCCGGACAAGGCCAAGCAGCTGCTCGCCGAGGCCGGTTTCAAGGACGGATTGTCGATCGACCTGATCGGCTATCCCGACCAGGATTCGGTGCAGCGCCAAGAGATACTGATCGAACAGTTCCGCAAGGCCGGCATGAACGTCAAATTCTCCAACGCCCCGATCGCGGAAGCCTCCGCCGCGTTCTTCGGCGCCGAGAAGCGCGGCTCCGGTCTGCTCGCGGCCTGGACCGGGCGGCCCGATCCGAGCCTGACCTATTCGCTGATGTTCACCAAGGACGCCTATTATAATGGCGGCCGGGCGCCGGTGCCGGGCGAACTCGAAGCCGCGATCAAGGAGTCGCGGGCCTCCGAAGACATCGAGGTGCGCCGCAAGGCCTTCGCGACCGTGCAGCGGCTGGTGATGGAGAACGCGTTCGTGGCGCCGCTTGCCTTCCAGTTCGAACTGGTCGCCATGAACAAGAAGGTGCAGGGTTACAAGCCGAACCTTCTGGGCAAGCCGAAATACGACGACGTCTGGCTGGAGAGCTGAAGCGTATGGCGCGACGGAGTCCGGTACGGGTGATCGGCGGCCGCCTGTTGCAGGCGGTCCCCGTGATCCTGCTCGCGACCTTCATGGTGTTTGCGCTGTTGAAGCTGGTGCCAGGAGATATCGCGGTCACACTCGCGGGTGACAACGCCACCGATGCGCGCATCACCGAGATACGAAAGGTCTACGGTCTCGACCGGCCGTTTCTGGTGCAGTACGGCGCCTGGCTCGTCAACGTCGTGCAGGGCGACCTCTCGCAGTCGCTGCTGACCGGCGAAAAGGTCGCCACTTCCATCGCCCGCGCCTTTCCCAATACGCTGCTGATCGTGGCCATCGCACTGGTGCTGGCGCTGGTCACAGGCATCCCCATGGGGGTCATCGCGGCGATCAAGCCCGATGGCTGGGTCGACAAGACGGTCAGCCTGGTCGCCTCGCTCGGCGTCGCCATTCCCGGCTTCTGGCTGGCGATGATCCTGGTCGCGGAAATCTCGCTGAAGCTTAATTGGCTGCCTGCCACCGGCGCCAAGTCCTTCAGCGCTTCGCCGTGGGAGGCGATCAGGCACGCGCTGCTGCCGGGCATCGCCATCTCCGCCTACGGCATGGCCGAAGTGGCGCGGCAGCTGCGCGGATCGTTGCTGGAGGTGCTGTCGTCGCAATATGTGCGCACCCTGCACGCAAAAGGCCTGTCGATGACCCGCATCCTCTGGCAGCATGGCCTCAAGAACGTCAGCGTCAACCTGTTCACCATCATCAGTCTCCTCGTTAACCGCATGCTGGCGGCCACCGTCGTGATCGAGGCGGTGTTCGCCATTCCCGGGATGGGCAGTCTGATCGTGCGCGGCGCGCTGCAGCGCGATTTTCCGATCGTGCAGGGCGTGGTGTTCGCCATGGTGATCGTGGTCATCGCGGTCAACCTGATCGCCGATCTGCTATGCGCCGCGGTCGATCCGAGGATCGAGCAATGACGGAGCTTTCGCTCGCCACGCCGAAGTCGCGCGCCGAGCCGGGCCGGCTGCGGCGCCTGTTCCGCTGGCTGGCCGGCGACCTGCGCGCGGCGCTGGCGATTCTGGTGCTGCTGGTGCTGGTCATCGTGGCGATCGGCGCACCCTGGATCGCGCCCTATGCGCCGACCGCGCAGGACGCCAACAACATGTTGGCGCCTCCCGGGCCGGGCCATCTGCTCGGCACCGACGATCTTGGCCGCGATATCTTTAGCCGCCTAATCTACGGCGCGCCGGCCACCGTCTATGCGAGCCTGCTCGCGGTCGGCGTCGCGATCCTGATCGGCCTGCCGGTCGGGCTCGCTGCCGGCTTCTTCGGCGGCTGGACCGACGACATCATCAGCCGCGTCATCGACACCTTCCTGTCGTTCCCGGCCATCGTGCTTGCCATCGCGGTCACCGGCGCGCTTGGCATCGGCCTGACCAACGGCATGATCGCGGTCGGCATCGTGATGTTCCCGGCGCTGGCCCGGATCGTCCGTGCCCGCACGTTGATCGTGCGCCAGGAACTCTATGTCGATGCCTCAAGGTGTTTTGGCGCACCGGCGTGGCACATCCTGTGGAAGCATGTGCTGCCGAACGCGTTGCAGCCCGTCATCGTGCAGGTGACGCTGCTGCTGGCGGCGGCGCTGCTCGCGGAAGCCAGCCTCAGCTTCCTCGGCCTCGGTATCCAGCCACCGAACCCGAGCTGGGGCGCCATGCTGGCCCGCGCCTACCAGTACATGGAGATCGCGCCGGAGCAGATGTACGCGCCGGGGCTTGCCATTCTTGTGGTCTCGTTGGCATTCAATGCGCTTGGCGAATCCCTGCGCATCGTGCTCGATCCCACCATGAGAGACCGCTAGAGCATGATCCGGAAAAGTGGGCACCGGTTTTCCGGTAAGATCGTGCTCAAAAATGGATTCCAATGGGTAGTGCAATGTCGTTCCAGAAGCTGCTGATCGCCAACCGCGGCGAGATCGCCATCCGCATCGCGCGCGCCGCCGGTGATGTCGGGCTCGCCACCGTCGCGATCTACTCCGCCGACGATGCGCAATCGATGCATGCCCGTGCCGCCGACGAGGCCCACGAGATTCCGGGGCGCGGCGCGCGGGCCTATCTCGACATCGAGGCCGTGATTGCGGCGGCGAAGGCCACCGAATGCGACGCGGTGCACCCGGGCTATGGCTTCCTCAGCGAGAACTCCGCGCTGGCGCGGCGCTGCGTCGAGGAGAGCATCGTCTTCGTCGGGCCTTCGCCGGAGGCGCTCGACCTGTTCGGCGACAAGGCGCAGGCCAAGGCGCTCGCCAAGCAGTGCGGCGTGCCGATCATCGACGGCACCAGTGGCCCGACCAGCCTGGAGGAGGCGAAGGCCTTTTTCGATTCCCTCGGCCCCGGCGGGGCCGTGATGATCAAGGCCATCGCCGGTGGCGGCGGGCGCGGCATGCGCATCGTCGACGATGCCGCGAAGCTCGAGGAAGCCTATGCGCGCTGCCAGTCCGAAGCCATGGCCGCCTTCGGCAGCGACGGCGTCTATGTCGAGCGCTTGATCCGGAACGCCCGCCACATAGAAGTGCAGATCATCTGCGACCACCACGGCGCCATCAGTCATCTCCATGAGCGCGAATGCACGGTCCAGCGCCGCAACCAGAAGCTCATCGAGGTCGCGCCGAGTCCATCGCTGAGCGACGCCTTGCGCTCGCGCATCATCGAAGCCGCCAAGGAAATGGCGGCGACCGCAAATTACGCCAATCTCGGCACGTTCGAATTTCTCGTTGACAATGACAAGATCAACGACAAAGCGAGCGATCAGGCGTTCGCTTTCATAGAGGCCAATCCGCGGCTTCAGGTCGAGCATACCGTCACCGAGGCGGTGCTTGGCCTCGATCTCGTGCAGTCGCAGCTCGCGGTCGCGGCCGGCGCCACGCTGGGATCGCTCGGCCTCGCGCAGGGTTACATCCCGAAGCCGCGCGGCTTTGCGATGCAGCTCCGCGTCAACATGGAGGTGATGGACGAGAGCGGCGGCACCCGGCCGACCGGCGGAACGCTGGCGCCGTTCGATCTGCCGTCCGGTCCCGGCGTCCGCGTCGATACGTTCGGATATTCGGGCTATCGCACCAGCGCCGCCTTCGACTCGCTGCTCGCCAAGGTCATCGTTCACGCGGCGGGCGGCGACTGGACCGACGTGGTGCACAAGGCCTCGCGTACCTTGCGCGAGTTTCGCATCGGTGGTGTCGCCACCAACATTCCCTTCCTCGCGGCGATCCTGGCCCATCCGGAATTCGTCGAGAACCGCCTCAGCACCGGCTTCATCGATACCCATGTCGCGGCCCTGGTCGGCGAGGCCCAACTGGCGGCCGAGATGGCGCTGATCGAATCCAGCATGGCCGCCGATGACAGCGTGCCCGCAGCCGATACGGCAACGGCCGAGGCATCGGTTGAGGGTCCGGCAGGTTCGAAGCCGGTTCCGGCGCCGTTGCAGGGCACGATCGTTACGGTCGACGTCAGGGAAGGGGATCTCGTCCGTCCCGGCCAGCAGATCGCCGTGCTCGAGTCCATGAAGATGGAACATCTGGTCACCGCGCCGCATGGCGGCCGGGTGACCAAGGTTGCGGCTGAAGTCGGCGTCACGCTAATGCAGGACGAGGCGATCCTTTATCTTGAGCCGGCCGAGATCGAAGCCCACGATGAGACCGAGGAAGAGGAATTCGATCTCGATCACATCCGTCCCGATCTCGCCGAACTGATCGAACGCCACGCGATCACGCTCGATGAAAACCGCCCGGCCTCGGTCGAGCGGCGGCGCAAGACCAACCAGCGCACCGCGCGCGAGAACATCGCCCACCTTGTCGACGAAGGTTCGTTCGTCGAGTATGGCTCGCTGGCGATTGCCGCCCAGCGGCGGCGGCGCAAGGTCGATGACCTCATCCGCAACACGCCGGCCGACGGCCTGATCTCCGGCGTCGCCACCGTGAATGCCAAAAAATTTGGCGCGGATGCCGCCCGCTGCATGGTGATATCCTATGACTATACCGTGCTGGCCGGCACCCAGGGCCACATGAACCACAAGAAGATCGACCGTATGCTCAGCCTGACCGAGCAGTGGCGGTTGCCGCTGGTGTTTTACGCCGAAGGCGGCGGCGGCCGTCCCGGCGACACCGATCGGCTCGGCATGACCGGTCTCGACGGCCCGTCCTTTGTGCAGTTCGCAAAGCTCTCCGGCCTCGTGCCGGTCGTCGGCGTCGTGTCCGGCTATTGCTTCGCCGGCAACGCCGCGATGCTCGGCTGCTGCGACGTCATCATCGCCACGAAGAACGCCTCGATCGGCATGGGCGGGCCGGCGATGATCGAGGGTGGCGGCCTCGGCGTCTATCATCCGGCCGAAGTAGGTCCGGTGTCGTTCCAGTCGCCGAACGGCGTGATCGACATCCTGGTCGAGGACGAGGCGGAGGCGACGGCGGCGGCGCAGAAATATCTGTCGTATTTTCAGGGCGCGGTCGCCGACTGGAAGGCGCCCGATCAGCGCTTGCTGCGGCGGGCGATTCCCGAGAATCGCCTGCGCGTTTACGACATCCGAAGCGTGATTGATCTCCTCGCCGACGAGGGATCGGTGCTGGAAATCCGCCGGGATTTCGGCGTCGGCATGATCACGGCGTTCATCCGCATCGAGGGCAAGCCGTTCGGCCTGATCGCGAATAATCCAAAGCACCTCGGCGGCGCGATCGACGCGCCGGCCGGCGACAAGGCCGCGCGCTTCCTGCAGGTCTGCGACGCCTTCGATATTCCAATCCTGTCGCTGTGCGATACGCCGGGCTTCATGGTCGGTCCCGAGGCGGAAAAGACTGCGATCGTCCGTCACGTCGCGCGCATGTTCGTCACCGGCGCTAGCCTGACCGTGCCGCTGTTCGGCGTCGTGCTACGCAAGGGCTATGGCCTCGGCGCGCAGGCCATGATCGGCGGCGGTTTCCATGCCTCCTTCTTCACGGTGGCGTGGCCGACCGGCGAGTTCGGTGGCATGGGCCTGGAAGGCTATGTCCGGCTCGGCTTCCGCAAGGAGATGGATGCGATCGAAGACCCTGTCGAGCGCGATAACTACTACAAGGCCAAGGTCGCCGAGCTCTATGCCAACGGCAAGGCGGTCTCGATCGCCTCGGTGCTCGAGATCGACGAAGTCATCGATCCCGCCGCGACGCGACACTGGATCATGTCCGGCCTGCGCTCGGTGCCGAAGCCGGAAGCGCGCGCGACGAGGAAACGGCCGTGCATCGACGCGTGGTGAGTGCGGCCTCGTCATTCCGGGGCGTGCGCAGCACGAACCCGGAATCCATTTCACCACAGAACGTGCGGCCAGATGGATTCCGGGCTCGATGCTTCGCATCGCCCCGGAATGACGGGAGGACTGCCTGACGGGCAAATCAATCAAAAGTCTGTCTACCCCTCGCACAAAAATATTCCGCTTAAACCGTCGGGCAAATCAAAAGTAAAATCTGCGCCGTCCCACCCGAGTGAGGGGCGTTTCGCGATCGTCACGGACGCGGAATGGGAAAGCTCGGGCAAACAATGTCGCGAGAACGCGGACGCACATTCACTTGTCGTCCCCGCGCAGGCGGGGACCCAGTATTCCAGAGACGTCCTTGATTGAGCCGATAAGCCACGGCGTACTGGATCCCCGCCTGCGCGGGGACGACAGTCATCGGGCGGGCAAAGTCCGCGAGCCAACGCTACCCCAGCCGCAACTCGTCGTACCCCTTCGCCGCCACCTCATCGCATCTGGCGCGATAGTCCGGGGCGCTGCCGCTGTAGCGGGCGACGATGCGGGTCTGTTTGCCTTCGACGTTGGAGTTGATCCCCGTCATCCAGGAATCGACCTCGTTGGACAGCATTCCCTCGCCGAGCGCCTTGACGTGTTCAGTCCACGATTTCACGCCCTCCGGCGTCGCCTCCAGCCGCATCAAGCGATTCTTCGTCGCGAAGGCGATCAGCCCGGTGACCCAGTCGACGCTGTATTCGATGCTGCGCGGAATGTTGCCGAGCGCGGTATGCGGTCCCATCAGCATCAGCATGTTCGGGAACTCATGGATCATGATGCCGAGATAGGTTTCGGGACCTCGTTTCCATTTATCCTTCAGCCGCGTACCGCCGGCGCCGCGGAAGTCGATCTTGTCAAAGCTGCCGGTGATGGCGTCGAAGCCGGTCGCGTAGATGATGATGTCGAACTCATATTCCTTCTCGCTGGTCTTGATGCCTTTCGGCGTGATGCGCTCGATCGGCGTCTCCTTGATGTCGACCAGTTCGACATTGTCCTGATTGTAGACCTCGTAATAGAACGTCTCGAGCGGCAAGCGACGCGTGCCGAAGCCGTGGTTCTTCGGGATCAGCTTCTCGGCTGTGGCCTGATTCTTCACCCGCTCGCGGATCTTGCGCGCGACGAAATCGGAAATCGTCGCGTTCGCCTTGCGGTCGATCAGTATGTCCTTGAAATTGCCGATCCAGATGCCGAAGCCACGCTCGCCGTAAAGTCTTTCGTAATTCGCCTCGCGTTCCTCGTCGGAGACCTCGAACGCGCCGCGCGGGTCGGTGGTATGAATGAAGCAGGCGAAAGTCTCGCGGCAGCGCGCGAACATCTCGGGATAGCCGGCCTTGATCTTCGCCTGGGTCTCGGCGTCGATCTTGCCGTTATGCAGTGGCGCGGCCCAGTTCGCCGTGCGCTGAAACACCGTGAGATGGCCGACCTGGCTGGCGATGGTCTGGATCGTCTGGATGCCGGTCGCGCCGGTGCCGATGACGGCCACGCGCTTGCCGGCGAAATCCACCGGCTCCTTCGGCCATCGCGCGGTGTGAAACGAAGCGGCCTTGAAGTCGTCGCGTCCCTCGATCCTCGGCAGCGTCGGCGTCGACAATGGCCCGATCGCAGTGATCAGGAAACGCGAGTTGAAGCGGCTGCCGTCCTCCAGCGTGGTCGTCCAGCTTCGTGTGTCCTCGTCATAGACGGCCGCCGCTACCCGGCTGCCAAACTGGATGTCGCGGCGCAGGTCGAACTTGTCGGCGACGTAGTTGATGTAGCGCAGCGTTTCCGGCTGGCCGGCGAAATGCTCGGACCACTCCCATTCCTGCAGCAATTCCTTCGAGAACGAGTAGCCATAGGAATAGCTTTCGGAATCGAAGCGCGCGCCGGGATAGCGGTTCCAGTACCAGGTGCCGCCGACATCGGTCCCTGCCTCGAACACCCGCACGCGCAGGCCCTGTTCGCGCAGCCGGTAGAGCTGGTACAGGCCCGACAGGCCCGCGCCGATGATGATGGCGTCGAAATCCGGAATGGTCGTTTCTCCCGATCCTGTGGTTTGTCCCAAAACTATCCGTTCTCACGCCGGGGGACAAACCCCGCAGGGACGCGTGGCAGGGTTGCAGGTTTGCCGCCGGCCGGTCGCGCCCGGCTTTACTCGCGACCGCATCTGCCCCTATCGTCGGGATCGAGATCGCTCGAAAAGCGGCGACGGAACGAGGGGAGGGAAGCGATGGCCCAGGCGGCACAACGCAAGCTGACGTCGATCGACGTCAGCGATCCCCACCTCTATCAGGACGACACCTGGCGGCCGCTGTTCGAACAATTGCGCCGCGACGATCCCGTGCACTATTGCGAGGCCTCGCCGTTCGGCCCGTACTGGTCGTTGACCCGCTACGACGACATCTTTGCGGTCGAACTGGACCACGCGACCTATTCGTCGAGTTCCGAACTCGGCGGTATTCAGGTGGCCGACCAGCCGAAGGGGCAGGAGCGCACTAGCTTCATCCGCATGGACCCGCCCGGGCATACCGCGCAGCGTCGAACCGTCGCACCGATCGTGGCGCCGTCCAACCTCGCCAATTTCGAGCCGCTGATCCGCAAGCGGACCTCCGACGTGCTCGATGCGCTGCCGCGCAACGAGACCTTCGATTGGGCGGAAAGGATCTCGACCGATCTCACCAACATGATGCTGGCGACCCTGTTCGATTTTCCCTGGGAAGACCGGATGAAACTGAGCTGGTGGTCGGACGTCGCGATCGCCAATGTGGATTCGCCGGACGCGGTGGTGCATTCGGAGGACGAGCGGTACGACGAGATGCTGAAGATGGGGGAGTATTTCCGCAAGTTATGGGATGCACGCGCCGATGCGCCGCCGGCCTTCGACCTCGTCTCGATGCTGGCGCATTCCGAAGCCACGCGAAATCTGCAGTCGCGCGAGTTCATCGGCACGATCGGGCTGTTGATCGTCGGCGGCAACGACACCACCCGCAACTCCATGAGCGGCGGGCTGATGGCGCTGGTTGAAAACCCCGAGCAGTTCGAGTTGGTGCGGGCGCGGCGGGATCTGATTCCGAACCTCGTCTCCGAAATCATCCGCTACCAGACGCCGGTGCTGCACATGCGCCGCACCGCACGCCACGACACCGAGCTTGCCGGCCGCCGCATCGCCAAGGGCGACAAGGTCGTGATGTGGTACATCTCCGGCAATCGCGACGAAACCAAGATCGACCGCGCCGATGAATTCATCATCGACCGCCCCAAGCCGCGCCAGCACCTCGCTTTCGGCGCCGGCGTCCACCGCTGCGTCGGCGACCGCCTCGCCGAACAGCAAATCCGCATCCTCTGGGAGGAAGTATTGAACCGCGACCTTCGTTTTGAGATCGTCAGCCCGCCGCAACGGCTCTATTCAAATTTTATCCGTGGTATTCGCACCCTGCCGGTGAGGATTGTGAGCTAACACGTCATTCCGGGGCGATGCGCCAGCATCGAACCCGGAATCTCGAGGTTCCGGGTTCATCGCTACGCGATGCCCCGGAACGACAGGAGAGAGATTTAAGGACCAGGAATGAACAAGCACGATCCCGTTGACGTCCTCATCATCGGCGCCGGAGCCTCCGGCGCCGCGGTGGCCTGGAGCCTTGCCGACACCAAAATGCATATCCTCTGCCTCGACCAGGGCGGCTGGATGAATCCGTCGGAATATCCCAGCACCGGCCGCGACTGGGAGGCGAGGTTTTATGGGGACTGGTCGACCAGCCCGAACGTCCGCGGCCGGCCCGAAGACTATCCGATCAACGACGACAACTCACCGATCAAGGTCGTCAACTTCAACGCTGTCGGCGGCTCCACGGTGATGTACACCGCGCACTGGCCGCGGCTGCATCCCTCCGATTTCAAGGTGAAGACGCTCGACGGTGTCGCTGACGATTGGCCGATCGATTACGACGCGCTCACCCCGTTCTTCGAGGAGAACGACCGGATCATGGGCGTGTCGGGCCTGTCGGGCGATCCGCTGTCGCCGCTGACGCATCCGCCGATGCCGCCGCAACCGCTCGGGCTCTCCGGGCCGCTGATCGGCAACGCCATGAACAAGCTCGGCTGGCACTGGTGGCCGTCGGACACGACGGTCGCGACGATGGACTACGAGGGCAGGGCGCGCTGCATCAATCTCGGCCATTGCACGCCGGCCTGCGCGCAGGGCGCAAAAGCCTCGACCGACATCACCTATTGGCCGCACGCGATCCGTGCCGGCGTCGAGCTCAAGACCCATTGCCGCGTGCGCGAGATCCTGACCAACGAGCAGGGCATGGCTTCGGGCGTCGTCTACTACGACAAGGACGGCGTCGAGCAGTTCCAGCCGGCCGAGGTCGTCATCATCGCCTGCAACGGTGTCGGCACGCCGCGGCTGCTCCTGAACTCGGTCTCGGGCCGTTTCCCGAACGGCCTCGCCAATTCGTCCGGCCTGGTCGGCAAGAACCTGATGTTCCATCCCTATGCGCAGATCTACGGCTTCGTGAAGGAGGTGACTGACTCCAACCGCGCACCGCCGACCTGCCTGTGGAGCAAGGAGTTCTACGACACGGATCCCTCGCGCGGCTTCGTCCGCGGCTATGGCATCCAGTTCGGCCGCGGCGCCGGGCCGGTGTTCGAGGCGGTTGCGAGCGAGCAGAAGGGGATTCTGCCGTGGGGCGCGGATCATCACCGCGTCTTCCGCAGGCTCAACGGCCATCGCCTCGCGGTGTCGGCGATTTGCGAGGACCTGCCCGAGGAGCATAACCGCGTCACGCTCGATCCCGTGCTGAAGGACGGCCACGGCATTCCCGCGCCGAAGATCGACTACACGATCAGCGCCAACAGCCGGAAGATGATGGACCACGGACTGGCGCGCGGCCGGGAGATTCTCGAAGCTGCCGGCGCCACCGATATCTGCATCAACGACCCGATCCCGTGGGGCGGCTGGCATCTGCTCGGCACGGCGCGGATGGGCACCGATCCCGCGCGCTCCGTGGTCAACGAATGGGGCCGCTCGCACGACGTGAAGAACCTCTTCATTGTCGACGGCAGCGTGTTCGTGACGTCGGGCGGCGTGAACCCGACCTCGACCATCCAGGCGATAGCGCTCTACATCGCCGACCAGATGAAGCAACGCCTCGCCAACCTTTTCGATTGAGACCGCCATGTCTGCAAGCATTGAATTGACCCGAGCCCGACGCAACGATCTGCGCACCATAGCTGCGATGATCATTCCCGCCAGCGACGAGTACAAGGTGCCCGGCGCCGATGACCCTGCAATCCAGACCGACATGCTGGCGACGCTCGGTCGCGATACCGCGCTGGTAGCGCAGGCGCTCGATCATCTCGCGCGCCTTGCCGGCCAGCCGCTGGCCGAACTCGATGCTGCCAAACGCGATACGATAGCGAACGAGTTCCGCGCCACAGGCGGCGCAGCGGCGGCGACGCTCGTCCGCGTCGTCCTGCAGTGCTACTACCGCGACGACCGCGTGCTGCGCTCGCTCGGGCTCGAATTGCGCGCGCCATTTCCGAAGGGCTACACGCTGGAGCAGGGCGACTGGTCGCTGCTCGATCCAGTCAAGGCGCGGGCGGGGGAGCTCAGGCGGGCGCCCTAGCAGGTACTTGCGCATGCGGTTCCCGGCCACCATCTGAGGAGACCGAAGGACACTGCCATGCTGGATTTTACCTCAGATGGCGCGGGCGACGATTTGTCGCCGCACGCGCCCCTGCAGATGATCAGGCTCTCCTGGACGCCTATTCCAACGCCGTGATTGGTGTGACCGAACGCGTCGGGCCTGCCGTCGTTCGCGTCGAAACCGGGCCGAAAGTGCGCTCCGTGCGCGAGCGCGGCGGGCTCGGCTCGGGCATCGTCATCTCCCCCGATGGGCTGGTGCTGACCAACAGCCACGTGGTTGGATCGTCGAGGGAGATCAGGCTGCGCGACATCGAGGGCTTCGTCACTGACGCTCACGTGCTCGGCGTCGATCCCGACACTGACCTTGCGCTGCTGCGTGCCGATGGCGCGCGCGATCTGCGCTATGCTTCGCTCGGCAATTCCAAGAGCCTGCGCCGCGGCCAGCTCGTGGTTGCGATCGGCAATCCGCTTGGATTCGAATCGACAGTGACCGCCGGCGTTGTATCGGCGCTCGGCCGATCGATCCGCTCGGTGAGCGGCCGGACCATCGAGGACGTGATCCAGACCGACGCCGCGCTCAATCCAGGCAATTCCGGCGGGCCGCTGGTGTCGTCATCGGCGGAAGTCATTGGCATCAACACCGCCATCATCAACGGCGCGCAGGGCATCTGCTTTGCGGTCGCCAGCAACACCGCGCAATTCGTGCTGTCCGAGATCATCCGTCACGGCTATGTCCGCCGCGCCTTCATCGGCGTCGCCGGCCAGACGGCGCCGATCCCGCGGCGCCATGCCGTGGTTGCCGGCGTCGACAACACGATGGGCGCGCTGCTGGCGCAAATCGAGCCGGACAGTCCGGCCGCGAAGGCGGGCCTGCTGCCGGGCGATGTCGTGATCAAGCTCGACGGCGTCGACATCAATGGCGTCGACGACCTGATTCGCGCCCTCGACCGCGACCGCATCGGCCGCACGCTGTCGATGGACGTGCTGCGGATGGGCAGGCTGCGCGCGATCGACATCCATCCGGTAGAACGGAAGCCGGCTGCGCGGCAGTAGTTATTGCTGCAGCGCAGCCAGCAATTCGTCCGGCGCTTCGGCCATGATCATGTGGCCCGCGCCGGGAACGACGACCGTGCGGGAATTCGGCGTCGCCGCCGCGAGAGTCTTTCCCGCCTTTGCAGGCGTCATCATGTCGCGCTCGCCGAGGATGAAGGTGGCAGGCACTTTAACCTGGGCGGCGGCCGCGAGCGCATTCTGATACGCATTGCAGGCGTTGAGATCGTTGTAGAGCACCCCGGGCCGCGTCTGTTGCAGCACGCGCTGCGCGCCCTGATGCATCCAAAGTCCCGGCGCGAGGCTGCCGCCGAGTTCGGCCTTGAAGCCGAGACCCCAGATCGAGACCATGTCGATGGCATCGGGACTGTTGGCTTCGGCGGCCTTGAGCAGGTCGGGTCCGACCGTCATCGCGGCGGCGGTGCCGATCAGGCTGAGGCCCGAAACCTTGTCGGGATGCCGCGCCGACGTCTCCAGCGCGATCAGCGAGCCCATCGAGTGGCCGACGAGTCTTGCCTTCGGTGCGCCGGCCGCATCGAGCAGGGCGGCCGTCCAGTCGGCCATGTCGGCAATGGTCGGAAGCGGCGCGCCGCCGGAGCGGCCGTGACCCGGCAGATCGGGCGCCAGCACGGAATAGCCGTGATGCGCGAACCAGCGGCTGTGCAGCGCCCAGGTCGAATGATCGAATCCTGCGCCGTGCAGCATCACGACGGCCGGCAGCGAGGGATCGAACGGGCGGCCACCGGTGGCAACGAAGACATCAGTACCATTCACGGACAGCTTCATGGCTCAAGCCCTCTGCGACGCGCGAAGCGCCTGGCCAAGATCGTCGATGATGTCGGATACGGTCTCGATGCCGACCGACAGCCGCACCAGCTCCTCGCCGATCCCTGCCGCCTTCAACTGTTCAGCATCCATCTGCTGATGCGTCGTGCTCGCTGGGTGGATCACCAGCGTCTTGGCGTCGCCGACATTGGCCAGATGACTGATCATCCGCAGCGACTCGATGAATTTTTTGCCCGCCGCACGGCCGCCCTTGATGCCGAACGAGACAATCGATCCTGCCCCGCGCGGCAGCAGCTGCTTCGCGAGCTGATAATCGGGATGATTTTCCAGCGCCGGATGCAGCACCCAGTCGACCGCCTTGTTGGCGGTCAGCGCTTCGAGCACCGCGAGCGTGTTGCTCATGTGCCGCTCCATGCGGACGCCGAGCGTCTCGACGCCCTGCAGCAGCTGGAACGCGTTGGTCGGAGAAAGGCAGGCGCCGAAGTCGCGCAGCCCCTCGGTTCGCGCGCGCATGATGAAAGCGGCCTGGCCGAACTGCTCGTCGAAGACGATGCCGTGATATCCGGCGTAGGGTTCGGTGAGTTGGGGAAATTTTCCGGAGGCGTGCCAGTCGAATCGGCCGCCATCGACGATGACGCCGCCGATCGCGATGCCATGGCCGCCGATCCATTTGGTCGCCGAGTTCATCACGAGGTCGGCGCCGAGTTCGATCGGACGGCTGAGGAACGGTGTCGCAAAGGTATTATCGATCAGCAGCGGGATTCCGGCGTCGTGCGCGATCTTCGAAACGGCCGGGATATCGAGTACTTCGAGCCCGGGATTGCCGATGGTCTCGCCGATCACCAGCCGCGTGTTCGGTTTGATCGCCGCGCGGAAGTCGTCGAGCGCGCGCGGCTTGACGAAGGTGGTGGTGATGCCGAAGCGCGGCAGCGTGTGTGCCAGCAGGTTGATGGTGCCGCCATAGAGCGAGGCGGAAGCGACGATGTGATCGCCGGCGTTGAGGATGGTGGCGATTGCCAGATGCAGCGCGGCCATGCCGCTCGCCGTGCAGATCGCGCCGACGCCCGCTTCTAGCGCGGCGAGCCGCTCCTCGAGCACGGCGGTCGTCGGATTCGAAATGCGGGTATAAATGTGGCCGGCGCGTTCCAGGTTGAACAGCGCCGCCGCGTGGTCGGAATCCTGGAAGACGTAGGAGGTGGTCTGGTAGATCGGAACGGCGCGTGCGCCGGTTGCGGGATCCGGCCGCTGGCCGGCGTGCAGGCTCAGGGTCTCAAAAGCAGGCGGCTTGGGTGCGGGCATGCGGGGGCTCGTCGGGTCGATAGGTGGCTGGAAACGTATAGTCGCAGGCTCAGACGTGCACGGCGGTGCGGACGCGCCCGGCATTGCCGAACACGCGCAAATAGCGTTCGACCTCGGCGGGGCTGCCGGTGGCCTTCTCGGGATTGTCCGAGAGCTTGACCGCCGGCCGTCCATCGACCGACGTCACCTTGCAGACCAGCGAGATCGGATCGAGATCGGCGGACCCGTCAGGCGCGCAGCCGACGAAATCATTGGTGAGGTTGGTGCCCCAGCCGAACGAGATGCGCACGCGGCCGGAGAAATGGCGATATGTCTCCTCGATCGATCCGACGTCCATGCCGTCGGAAAAGACCAGAAGCTTCTCACGGGGATCGCGGCCCTTCTGCTTCCACCACTTGATAATGTCCTCGCCCGCGGTGATCGGCGGCGCGCTGTCCGGCCGGAAGCCGGTCCAGTCGGCCACCCAGTCCGGCGCGTCACGCAGGAACGGCTTTGTGCCGAAAGCGTCGGGCAGGGCGATCAAGAGGTTGCCGCCATAGGTGTGGCGCCATTGATCGAGGATTCGGTAGGGCGCCCAGCGCAACTCCTCGTCGGAGTTGGCCAACGCCGCCGCGACCATCGGCAGTTCGTGAGCGTTGGTGCCGATCGCTTCGAGATCGTTGTCCATCGCCAGCAGCACGTTGGAGGTGCCGGTGAAGGAGGGACCGAGCCCTTCCTTCACAGCCTCGACGCACCAGCGCTGCCACAGATGGCCGTGGCGGCGACGGGTGCCGAAATCCGACAGTCGCAAACCTTCGAGCTTGCGCAGCCGCTCGACCTTGGACCACAGCTTGGCCTTGGCGCGCGCATAGAGCACGTCGAGCACGAAGCGGCCCTGTCCCTTGGTTGCCTGGCGCGAGCGCAGCTCGTTCATGATCGCGAGCGCCGGGATCTCCCACATCGTGGTGTGGGTCCACGGCCCGTGAAAGTGCAACTCGTACTGGCCGTCGACCTTGTGCAGTTCGTATTCGGGCAGGCGGAAGCTGGAGAGCCAGTGGATGAAGTCCGGCGAGAACATCTGGGTCTTGCCGTAGAACGTATTACCGGCGAGCCAGATCAATTCCTTCTTGGTGAAACGGATGGTGCGGGCATGGTCGAGCTGCGCGCGCAGTTCGCCCTCGTCGATGATCTCGCCGAGCCGGACGTGCCTGGTGCGGTTGATCACCGAAAAGGTGACGCGCTGATCCGGGTAGAACTCGCGGATCATCTGCAGCATCAGCAGCTTGTAAAAGTCGGTATCGAGCAGGCTGCGCACGATCGGATCGAGCCGCCAGCCATGGTTATAGGTCCGGGATGCAATATCGGTCACTGCCATGGCGGAACTCTACCGTGCCGGGGGCCGCCCAACCAGTGGGTTTTGGCGGCGGCATGGCAGCTCAGCGCGCTATTCCTGCCGGATCCGGTTAACCACGGCATGGATGTCGGCCCAGGCAGGCTTGTCCGGTGCAAACTGGCGCCTGAGATAGGCCGCCAGTTCGGCGATCTGGCGGTCGGTCAGGCTGTCCCGGAAGGCCGGCATATAGCCGAGGTCGGTTGCGGCCGGCTTCGCAATGCCGTGCAGGATCACCTGGATCAGGTTATCCGGCACAGTGCTGTGCAGATTGCTGTTCAGCGCCAGCGAGGGGCGACTGCCGAACAGCGGCGCGCCGCCGACCTCGTGGCAGACCGCGCAGGCTCCCTGGTAGAGCCGGGCGCCGACGCTGGATGCTGCGGACGTTCGCGTACCGGTCGCGGCTTCGAGTCTGGCGGCAAGTGCTTCCTGCGCCGGCTTGTCGATGGCCGTCTCGTTGAACGAGCCGAGATAGACCGCCATGGCGCGAATGTCGGAGTCGGGAAGGGCTGCGAGTTCCTTGACCACCGGCGCCATCGGCCCGGCCGCAACGCCGTGAAAGCGGGACTCGCCGGTCCGCAAATACGCATACAACTCGTCCTCCGTCCACGGGATCGGCGCCCGCGACAGCGAGGTCAGCGCCGGCGCCTCCCAGCCCTCCGCAAATCCGCCGGCGAGATGGGCGTTCGCCGTCTCAGCGCCGAGTGCGTTGCGCGGCGAATGGCAGGCGCTGCAATGACCGAGTCCTTCGACCAGATAGGCGCCGCGATTCCAGATTTCGGATTTGGCTGGATCGGGTTGAAACACGTCGGGCTTGTGGAACAGCGCGTTCCATCCCGCCATCAGCGGGCGGAGATTGAACGGGAATGTCAGTGCGTTGTCCGGCGTCGCCGCGCGCACCGCCGGCTGCGTCATCAGGTAGGCATAGAGCGCCTGCATGTCGGCGTCGGTGGTCTTGGCGAAGTGCGTGTAGGGAAACGCCGGATAGAGGTGCCGGCCGTCACGATGAATACCCTCGCGCATCGCGCGTTCAAAGGCGGGATAGGACCATGCGCCGATGCCGGTTTCGACGTCGGGCGTGATGTTGGTCGCGTAGATCGTACCGAACGGCGTCGGCAGCGGCCGGCCACCTGCGTTGAGAATTCCATGCACCGAGGTGTGGCAGACCGCGCAGTCGCCCAGTGCAGCAAGTTGCTGGCCGCGGGCAATCGTCGCGGCCGAATAGACCGATGCATCGGGACGCGCGATCGGCGCAATCGCGCGCCACGGAAGGACCGCGGCGCCGATGCCGACCACGGCTGCGCACAGTGCCGCGGCCGTCGCGAAAACGCCGGTGCGTTTGGCGAACGGACTTTGCCAGATGCGCGACGGAAGCGGGGGCTGGGCCGACGGCGCGGGCAGTGCCTCCGCTACCGCTCGTTGCTCGCCATGCAATCCTCGTAGAATACGTTCCGGCGTGAACGGCAGTTCGCGAAAGCGCACGCCGGTGGCGTCATAGATCGCATTCGCGATGGCCGCGGCGCTGGGGACCGAAGCGGACTCGCCGACGCCGAGCGGCGGCTGGTCCTGCCGCGGCAGCATCAGGACATCGATGTCGGGCACCTCGGGGAACTTGATGATGGGGTAAGCGCCCCATTCGCGCGCCGTCACCGAGGTGCGGTCGAACGAAACCTCCTCCATCAGCGCGCGGCTGGTCGACTGGATGACGTTGCCGTGGATCTGGTGGCGGACGCCGTCCGGATTGATCATCAAACCGGAATCCTGCCCTGCCACCACGCGGGTGACGCTGACATCGCCGGTGGCCTTGTTGACGGCGACGTCGGCGATCCACGCCGACCACGCCGCGCCAAAGCCCGGGAACTTGCTGTGGACATAGAGCGCATAGGCAAAGCCACGCCCGCGCACGACATTGCCTTCGGCCTGCTTTTCCTCGCGCACCGGCCGCGGCCGCCAGCCGGCGCGTTCAGCAACAGCATTGACGAGATCGATCGCGCGCGGGTCCTTCAGATAGCGCAGGCGATACTCGATCGGATCGACGCCGGCCTCGCTCGCGCACTCGTCGATAAAGGATTCATGCGCAAAAGTGTTCGGCAGCGCCGAGACGCCGCGCAGCCACGAGGCGCGCACGATCGGCGGCATGTCATGCGCCGTCACTCGCAGATTGTCGTAGTCGTAGGGCGGGATTGCGGTGCGGTCGCCCATCTCGAACACTACCGGCGTGTTCGGGACGGCGCCGGTGAGCAGCAGCGCCAGCGTCGGCGCGCCGTTCGATGGATAGCGCGTGGCAAAATCGTATCCTGCGACGCTGCCGTCGGCGTTCAATCCGCCGTTGACGTCCATCAACTGCGCGGTGCCCTTGGGCTCCCACGCGTGCTCCTGTTCGCGCGTCAACTGCACGCGGACGGGGCGGCCGACCGCGCGGGACAGCAGCACCGCATCGGCGGAAACGTCATCGGCGCAGTTGCGGCCGTAGCAGCCAGCCGCTTCCAGCCGGATCACTTCGATCTCGGCTTCGCGCCGGTGAATCAGCCGCGCCAGTTCGGTGCGCAAGTGATGCGGGTTCTGCGTGCCGGACCAGACCCTGGTATGGTCGTCCTGGTAGTCTGCGACTGCGCAGGAGGGGCCGATCGAGGCGTGCATCTGGTACGGCCAGATGTAGGTCCGTGGCATCGGCTTGGCGGCGCCCGCGATAGCGGCATCGACGTTGCCCTTGTCGATCAGCGTCCGCGGCGCGGACGGATTGGCGCGCAGCGCGGTCTCGATGTCCTTCAGGTCCGGCAACGTCGGCACCGGTTTCCAGGAAACCTTGAGCCGCGCCGCGGCCTTGATCGCGTTCTCCTCGCGCTCGGCAACGATGCCGACGAAGTCCCCGATGCGTACGACCGCGACGAGCCCGGGGATATCTTGCACCGAAGTCTCATCGACCGCGATCAGGCTGTTGCCAATGAAATCGCCGACATCGACGCCGGCGTAGGGCGGGCGAACGACGCGGCCATGCAGCATGCCGGGCACGCGCATGTCGTGAACGTAGACCAGTTCGCCCGTCGCCTTCGCCGGCAGATCGACGCGCGGGACAGATTGCCCGACGATGGTGTAGGCATCGGCGGACTTCACGGGAACATCGTCGGCCAGTTCAAGCTGGATCGTTTCGCCCGCAATCAATTCGCCATAGCTGATACTGCGATTGTCCTTGCCGCGGATCAGGCCGTCCTCGATGACGAGATCCTCGACGGCATGCTCCAGCCGCTGCGCGGCACGCGTGACCAGAAACTGCCGCGCCTGCGCCGCGGCCTTGCGCAGCGGCACTGCCGTGATCTGGATGGTCTCGCTGGCGATCGTCGCGCCCTGATTGGGCACCAGCGACGTATCGCCCAGTACGATGACGACCCGCGCAAAGGACACATCGAGTTCCTCGGCGATGATCTGTCCGAGCGCCGTGCGGATGCCGGTGCCGAGATCCACATGGCCGTTGTATGCTGTGACCGATCCATCGGCGGTGATCTTGATAAAAGTTTCGAACTTGACGGCTTCGACAGGTGAGGCGGGGCGGACGACGGACAGTGTGCCCTGCAGGCGTTCGCGATCTCCGGTCGTGTCAGGTGCGGCCGTCACGCCTGCGCCTCGACAACGTGACCGGCAGCGCGCATCGCCGCGCGCTTGATCTCGACATGCGCGCCGCAGCGGCAGAGGTGATGGCGCAGTGCTTCCAGCACCTCGGCTTCCGAAGGATGCGGCGAGCGCAGCAACAGCGCCTTAGTGGTGATGATCATGCCGTTGAGGCAGTAGCCGCACTGCGCGGCCTGCTCGTGGATGAAGGCCTGCTGCACGGGGTCGGGATGCTCGCGCGTACCCAGGCCTTCGAGCGTCACGATGTCGCGCCCGGCGCAGCCCTCGATCGGGATCGCGCACGAGCGCGCGGCAACGCCGTCGATCAGCACGGCGCAGGCGCCGCATTCACCAAGCCCGCAGCCGTATTTCGGTCCGTTCAAAACGAGATCGTTGCGGAGCACATAGAGCAATGCAGTATCGGGAGCCGCCTCGACATCGTAAGCTTTGCCGTTGACGGTCAAGCGCATCATGCCCTGTGTCATGCTCCCTATGGTCCTCGCTGCATTGCAAAATTCTGCGCTGGAGGCGTTGGAAAGATACCGTTTGTGTACAAACGTGCAAGCGCGGCGTCCCGCGCTGCAGCGCGTTGCCCGCTTAATGAACAGGGAGGCGAGGCAAATGAGCTATTATGCGGCAGGCGAGGCTTTTGGCTTTCAGGCCCGCTTGACAGCGTTCGAGTCCGCGCGCAACATCATTCGTATACGAACAAAGTGATCGGGCCGCGAAGGCTGAGCCGATCGACACCTCATTCACCGCAGGCTTGTTCATGACTGATACGACGACCGCCGGTGGCGACAAGATCCGCTGCGATGCCTGTCCGGTGATGTGCTACATCAAGCCGGGCGCCGCAGGCGCGTGCGACCGCTACGCCAATCACGACGGCGAACTGGTGCGCGTCGATCCGCATATCGTGCTGGAGCGAACGGTATCGCATGGCGGACGGCTGGTGCCGTTCCAGGCCGGCGGTGACTGGGACGGCAAGCTCGTCCACGAACCGAGCGTGTTCGTCACCGCGATCGGCGCGGGTACCACCTATCCCGACTACAAGCCGGCGCCCTTCATCGTGTCGTCGGAGGTCGATGGCGTCGACATGGTCACGGTCGTCACCGAAGGCATCTTCAGCTATTGCGGCGTCAAGGTGAAGATCGACACCGACCGCTACCTTGGTCCGGAGACGGCAACCGTCCGCGCGCAGGGCGAGGCGATCGGGCACGTGACGACCAGCGAATATGGCTCGCAGATGCTGTCGCTCGGCGGCGTGCATCATCTGACCGGTGGTTCCAAGAAGGAGGGGCGCGTCACCTGCGACGCGCTGATGGACCTCTCCAACTGCAAGCCCGTGGAACTCAAGATTGATGGCGGCGCCACGGTCGTGGTGCAGGCGGGCTATCCGCCGATCGTCAATGGTGTCGCTGAAGAGCGCATGCGTGTCGGCTGCGGCTCGGCCACCATCGGCATGTTCGCCAAGCAGTGGCACGGCAAGGTCGATGAGGTCGTGGTCGTGGACGATCACATCACCGGCGTTCTCAGTGAGCATCAGGCCGGCAAGCTCCTCGATATTCCCGATACTGGGATCAAGATGAAGGGCCGGCGCTCGACGCCCGGCCGTTACTTCCAAGTCGCCGATCCCGGCACCGGTTGGGGCGGGACCAACATTTCCGATCCGCTGTCGGTGCTGGGGCCGTTCAATCCCAAGGAGGCGCGGCCCGGCCTGACCATGCTGATGGTTTCGACCACTGGGGAGCATGCCGCGTATTACGAACTCGATGAGGCCCTTCGGCCGATCGAGAAGCAGATGCCGCCCGATCTGAAGTTTTCGGTCGAGCGCATCCAGGAGAATTGCGAACCAGCGCTGTGCACGGTGCTGTTCATGGGCGGTGCCGGCGGTTCGCTGCGCGCAGGCGTGACCGACAATCCAGTGCGGCTGACGCGGTCGGTCAAGGACGCGCTGACGCGGGTCACCAGCGGCGGCGCGCCGGTCTATGTCTGGCCGGGTGGCGGCATCACCTTTATGGTCGACGTCACGCAGATGCCGGCCGGCGCGTTCGGCTATGTGCCGACACCAGCGCTGGTGGCGCCGATCGAGTTCACGCTGCGGCTTTCCGACTATGCGGCGCTCGGCGGCCACATGGATCACGTGCGGCCGCTGGCGTCCCTGCGGGATAATACGGAACTTCGTCCGATGCCTTACATGCCGGGGCGACGCGCATGAGGCGGCTCCCGCGAATCGCACTTCTGCCTGACGGCAAGCGGCTGCATTTGCAGGACGGTCCGATCGATCTGGTCATTGAGGCGCGTGGCGGCGTGGCGGCGGTGCGTGTCGCCTATGGGGCTGCGGCGCAGCGATTTACCGGCCTGCTCGACGAACTCTGCGGGGAACTGGTTGAATTGCGCCGGCCGGCCGATCCGGTTCGGTGCACGTTGAAGGGCGTCGTCGCGCGCCGGATGCACGCGGCGGTGGCGCCGTTTGCAGCGAAGCAATTTATCACGCCGATGGCGGCAGTGGCGGGAAGCGTCGCGGAGGCGATCCTCGGCGCGATGCTGGAGGTGGCGCGGCTGCAGCGGGCCTACGTCAATAACGGCGGCGACATCGCGCTGCATCTGACTGACGAAGAGAGATTTACCGTCGGGCTGATGGACCGGCCCGACCGGCACGGTCTGATGCGAACGATGGACATCGAAGCCGATGATCCCGCGCGAGGTATCGCGACTAGCGGGCGCCACGGCCGCAGTTTCTCGCTTGGCATCGCCGATGCCGTCACCGTGCTGGCGCGAACAGCGTCGCAGGCCGACGCCGCCGCCACCGTCATCGCCAACGCCGTGGATCTGCCCGGTCATCCCGCCATTGTCCGCTGTCCGGCCAATGATCTGCAGCCCGACAGCGACCTCGGGCCACGCCTCGTCACCCGCGACGTCGGCAAATTAAGGGAAGACGAGGTCGACGACGCGCTGAGGGCAGGGGCCAGCCGGGCGCGGCAATTGCTCGCGGCGGGATTGATCGAAGGTGCGGCCTTGCGTCTACTGGGCGAGACGGTCGTGGTGGGCGCAAAAGGGATCGGGACACGGACGTTGCCGGCGCTTCATGGAAGCGCGGTAGACAAAGCGATGCATGTTTGATCGAGAGCGAGGCAGATAGAATGAGCGCGATCATTCGAAAGATCGTCACGGTGGTCGAGGAAACCCACCTGGAAATGGGACAGAAGGTCGCCCCGCCGACCCGGCGCGCGGCGGCGATTGCCGTGATCGAAAATCCGTTTGCCGGCCGCTATGTCGAAGACCTGTCGCCGCTGATCGCGATCGGCGAGGAACTCGGCGAACTGCTATCGAAAAAGGCGGTTGCCGCCCTCGGCATCGACGGCTTCAAGGCCCATAGTTACGGCAAGGCCGCCGCCGTCGGCGAAAACGGCGAACTCGAACATGCGGCAGCGATCTTGCATCCGAAAATGGGCGCGCCGGTGCGGAAGGTCCTGAGCAAGGGCGCGGCGTTGATCCCGTCATCCAAGAAACGCAGCGGGCCGGGGACCACGCTGGATATTCCGCTCGGCCACAAGGACGCAGCCTTCGTGCGCAGCCATTTCGATGGCATGGAAGTGCAGATCAACGATGCGCCGCGTGCCAACGAGATCATGGTCGCGGTTGCGGTTACCGACAGCGGCAGGCCGCTGCCGCGCGTCGGTGGCTTGACGGTTTCGGAAGTCAAAGGCGAAGACGGTTTGAGATAATTACGTCAACATTGGAGGTAGGGATGCAACGTAGACATCTGCTGGGAGCAGGTTTGGCGATCGCGGTTGCGGGCATGGCGGGGAACGCCATGGCGCAGAGCGAGATCAAGATCGGCGAGATCAACAGCTATTCGCTGTTGCCTGCATTCACCGAGCCCTACCGCAAGGGCTGGCAGCTTGCGGTCGAGGAAATCAATGCCGCAGGCGGCATCAACGGCAAGAAGCTGGTCGTCATTTCCAAGGATGACGGCGGCAAGCCCGCGGATGCGACGACCGCGGCCAACGAACTCGTATCGAGCGAGAACGTGGCGATGCTCACCGGCACGTTCCTGTCCAACATCGGCCTGGCTGTGTCTGACTTCGCCAACCAGAAGAAGGTGTTCTTCCTGGCGGCGGAGCCTTTGACCGACGCCATCACCTGGTCCAAGGGCAATCGCTACACGTTCCGCCTGCGTCCCTCCAACTACATGCAGGCGGCGATGCTGGTGGAAGAAGCTGCAAAGCTTCCTGCCAAGCGCTGGGCAACGATTGCACCGAACTATGAGTATGGCCAGTCGGCGGTTGCCGTGTTCAAGAAGCTGATGTCGGAAAAGCGGCCCGATATCCAGTGGGTCGACGAGCAGTGGCCGCCGCAGGGCAAGATCGATGCCGGTCCGGTGGTGCAGGCGGTTGCCGCGGCCAATCCGGAAGCGATCCTCAACGTCACCTTCGGCGCCGATCTGGTCAAGCTCGTGCGAGAAGGCAATACCCGCGGCCTGTTCAAGGACCGCGCCGTGGTCAGCTTCCTCACCGGCGAGCCGGAATATCTCGATCCGCTGAAGGATGAGACGCCGACGGGCTGGATCGTCACGGGTTACCCCTGGTACGACATCAAGACGCCGGACCACGACAAGTTTCTCAAGGCCTATCAGGCCAAGTTCAACGACTATCCGCGCCTCGGTTCGATCGTCGGCTACCAAACCATCAAGGCGGCCGCGGCGATCCTTGCGAAGGCGAATTCGACCGATCCGGAGAAACTGATCGCGGCAACCGAGGGGCTGTCTATGCCGTCGCCGTTCGGCGAGATCACCTTCCGCAAGATCGATCATCAGTCGACGCTCGGCGCCTACGTCGGCAAGACCGCGCTGAAGGACGGCAAGGGTGTGATGGTGGACTCGGTCTATCGCAAGGGCGGCGACTACCTCCCGAGCGATGCGGAAGTGGAGAAGCTCCGCCCTAAGCAGTGAGACTTTAGCCGAGGTTTGGGGCCTTCATGGTTCGAGAAGCGCGGCTCTGCCGCGGTCCTCACCCATGAGGGTCGGAAGGACCTCATCGATCGATGACCTCATCCTGAGGAGGCGCGAAGCGCCGCCTCGAAGGATGAGGCCCCGCTCTAACAATTGCGATAGCCCGGACCGCCAATGGCCTTTTACTTCGCTCAGTTCCTGACCGGGCTCGCCAGCGCAGCATCGCTGTTTCTGGTCGCATCGGGGCTGTCGATTATTTTCGGCGTGACGCGGATTGTGAACTTCGCCCACGGCGCATTCTACATGCTCGGCGCCTATGTCGCGTTCACGCTGACCGAACGATTCTCCGGCGCGTTCGGCTTCTGGGGCGGTATCGTCGTCGCGGCGCTGGTCGTGGCTGTCGTTGGCGTGCTGGTCGAGATGGTGCTGCTGCGGCGGATCTACCATGCGCCGGAGTTGTTCCAGTTACTCGCGACCTTCGGCCTTACCCTGATGGTGCAGGATATCGTGGTGCTGATCTGGGGGCCGGACGATCTGCTCGGCCGCCGCGCGCCCGGTTTCAGGGGCGCGGTCGATTTCTTCGGCCAGAACATTCCGAGCTATGACCTGTTCCTGATTGCCCTCAGTCCAATCGTACTCGGCGCGCTTTGGCTGTTGTTCCAGCGCACGCGTTGGGGCGTGCTGGTGCGTGCGGCGACGCAGGACCGCGACATGGTGGCGGCGCTCGGCGTCAATCAGAAATGGCTGTTCACCAGCGTATTTGCGCTCGGCGTCTTTCTTGCGGCCCTCGGCGGCGCGCTGCAGATCCCGCGCGATGCGGTACACCACGCGCTGGACCTTCGCATCATCGTCGAGGTGTTCGTGGTCGTGGTCATCGGCGGGCTCGGCAGCATCATCGGCGCTTTCGTCGCCGCGGTGCTGGTGTCCGAACTCAACGCGTTCGGCATCCTCATTTTTCCGAAGATCTCCATGATCCTGGTGTTCCTGGTGATGGCGGTGGTGCTGATCGTGCGGCCGTGGGGCCTGTTCGGCAAGCCGGAGGCCGCTGCGCGCCGCACGCCTGGCCTGACCGTCACGCCGTGGCGGCCGCTCACCTCGATAGAGCGGTTGATGTCGGTCGGCGCACTGATCCTGGCGGCCATGCTGCCGCTGTTCGCCGGCAACTACGCGCTGACGGTCGGGTCGGAGATCGCGATCTTCGTGATCTTCGCCGCCAGTCTCCACTTCCTGATGTCGGTCGGCGGGCTCGCCTCGTTCGGTCACGCCGCCTATTTCGGGCTCGGCGCCTATGGCGTGGCGTTCCTTGCCAAGGCGGCGGGATTGCCGATGATCGTTTCGCTGCTGCTTGGCCCGCTCCTCGGCCTGCTTGGCGCCGCGGTGTTCGGATTCTTCGCCGTACAACTCTCCGGCGTTTATTTCGCGATGCTGACGCTCGCCTTTGCACAGATCGTCTGGTCGATCGCGTTCCAGTGGGTCGCTGTGACTGGCGGCGACAATGGCATTCTGGGCGTATGGCCGGACAAGTGGGCCGCGGGCCCAGCCAGTTTCTACTGGCTGTCGCTGGCGGTCGCCGCCGTCGTCGTCACCGTATTGCGGGTGATCGTGTTCTCGCCGTTCGGCTTCGCCCTCCGTGCGACGCGGGACTCGCCGCTGCGCAGCGAGGCGATCGGTATCAACGGAAAGCGCGTGCAATGGACGGCCTTCGTCATATCAGGCACGGCCGCGGGCATCGGCGGCGCGCTGTTTGCGTATCTGAAGGGCAGCGTATTCCCTGATAACCTCGGCATTTCGCTGTCGGTCGACGCACTGGTGATGGTGCTGCTCGGCGGCGTCGAGACGGTATCCGGTGCGGTTATCGGCGCTATCGTCTTCAAGGCGGCCAACATCTGGCTGGTCAGCCAGACCGATCTCTCCAAGCTCGTGCTGGGCGGCTTCATTGTGCTGATGGTGGTGGCGTTCCCCAAGGGCATCGTCGGTACGCTGGAGGCGATCAGGAATCGCTGGCAGCCGCCTGGGAAGAAATCCGCCGCGCTTGCCACCTCCCGCATCGAGACTGCCGAATGAGCATGGCTCCCACATTGCTGTCGGTCGAAAACCTGAGCAAGTCCTATGGCGGCGTGCATGCCGTGCGCAGCGTGTCGTTCCAGCTCAGGGCCGGCGAGATCCTGGCGCTGATCGGGCCCAACGGCGCGGGCAAGAGCACCTGCTTCGACATGCTCAATGGCCAAAACACCCCCGATAGCGGCCGCATCAATTTGCTCGGCGAGGATACGGTCGGCCGGAAGCCGCGCGCGATCTGGCGGCTCGGCGTCGGACGCACGTTCCAGATCACCGCCACGTTCCCGACCATGACTGTCCGCGAGAACGTGCAGGTGGCGCTGGTGTCGTACGGCCGGCAATTGTTCAATCTTTGGGGTTCGACCGCGAATTACGCGCGCGAGGAGGCGGGCCGGCTGCTCGATCTCGTCGGCATGGGTGCCTATGCCGAGCGGCCCTGCGGTGAACTCGCCTACGGCGACCTCAAGCGGCTGGAGCTTGCGATTGCGCTCGCCAACCAGCCGAAGCTATTGCTGATGGACGAACCGACCGCCGGCATGGCGCCGCGCGAGCGGATCGAACTGATGCGGCTCACGGCGCGCATCGCCCGCGAAAAGTCGATCGGCGTGCTGTTCACCGAGCACGACATGGACGTGGTGTTCGAGCATGCCGACCGCATCCTGGTGCTGAACCGCGGCAGTTTGATCGCCGAGGGCACGCCCGAGGAAGTTCGCGGCAACCGCGAGGTGCGCGCCATCTATCTCGGCGAAGGCCTGGTCTACGATGCGCGGCACCGCGAGGGAGCGGGCGCATGAAGCTCCAGGTCGCGGACCTCAACAGTTTCTACGGTCCGGCGCATATCCTGTTCGATATCGCGCTCGAAGTAGGTGAGGGCGAGGTGGTGGCGCTGCTGGGGCGCAACGGCGCCGGCAAGTCGACCACGTTCCGGTCCATCGTCGGCCTGGTCGAAAATCGAACGGGGCGTATCGTGTTCGAGGGCAGGGACGTCTCGCGCGAGCCGACGCATGCGATCGTGCGCGGTGGGCTCGGCTATGTGCCGGAAGAGCGGCGCATCTTCACGGACCTGACGGTCGAGGAGAATCTCGAGGTCGGCCGCCAGCCGAAGCGGCCGAACGCGCCGTACTGGACCCGCGAGAAGCTGTTCACGCTGTTTCCCAATCTCGGCGAAATGCGCAACCGCCCGGGCGGGCGCATGAGCGGCGGCGAACAGCAGATGTTGACCATCGCGCGAACCTTGATGGGCAATCCGTCGCTGGTGCTGCTCGACGAACCCTCGGAAGGCTTGTCGCCGAAGATCGTCGAGCAGATGGTCGACGCCATTCTCGCGATGAAGAAGGAAGGCGTCAGCATCGTGGTGTCCGAACAGAATTTGCATTTCGCGCGGCTGATCTCCGATCGCGCCTACATCATCGAGCGCGGCAATATCTGCTTCGGCGGGACGATGGCCGAACTCGACGCCCGGCCTGACATCCGGGACGCGCACCTGTCGCTGTGACCGCGGCAAGCAAGGGAGAGGGGCGGAGGGTGTAGATGGGCAGGAGTGTTTCGCCGAAACGAACCGCCAAGCCGGCGCGGCCGTCCTACGTTCTCGACGAGCAGATCGGCTTCATCCTGCGCCAGGTCTGGCAGCGCCACGCGACCATCTTCGCCCGCGAGATCGGCATCAACCTGACGCCGACGCAATGGGCGGCGCTGGCGAAACTCACCGAGACCGGTCCGTGCTCGCAAAACCTGCTCGGGCGGCTGACCGCGATGGACGTCGCGACCATCAAGGGCGTGATCGACCGCCTCACGGCGCGCGGCTTCACGGAAACCAGCCCCGACCCGGAGGACGGCCGCCGCCTGCTCGTGAGTTTGACGCGCGCAGGCCAGCAACTGGCTGAGAAAGCCGCGCCCAATGCGCTGGCGATCACGAAGGAGACGCTGGCGCCGCTGGACGCGAAGGAGCGCGAGACGCTGATGGAGCTGCTGAGCAAGCTGCGGTGAGAGCTATCTCACCGTGATCGTGATCTTTTGCGATACCACCGGAGGATTGAACGGAAAGTGGTCGGCATCGCCCAGCACGAGCTGGAGCGTATGCTTGCCGGGTGGGAGCTCTATTCGGGCCTCGGTCTGGCCCGCGCCAAAATGAAGGTGCGACTTGTCCTGCGGAATCGGCTCATTGGGATTGAGCGGCTCGTTCACGTTGATAAGCAGATGATGGTGACCGCTGTTCGGGTAATTGTCGCCGGCATGGGTCACACCCATGTTGCGCAAGCCGAAGCGGCACCAGAACCCGCCCCTGATGATGGCGCCGTTCTGCGGCCAGACGAAATAGAGCAGCGCGTCCTTGTGTGCGGGCTTGCCTTGCGCCAGCGCGGAAAATGGCAGGCAACTGAGCGCTGCCGAGAGGACAATCCACTGCAAGAATTTCATGGCCGTCCCCTTTGCCGCTACTTGAGGGTGAGAGCGACGCGGAAGCCGTGGGTGGGATATCGCACGTTGGTGTCGTAGTTGCCGCGGCTCGAGGCCCTCGCATAGTCCGAGGCCTTTCTCCATGAGCCGGAGCGGATGACATGCGAAGTACATTCGTTCTCGAGCCACGCTGATCCATCCACTGGCGCGCCCTGATAGGTCTTGTGCCAGCAGTCTTCAACCCATTGATCGACGCCGCCTCCCATATCGAACAACCCAAAGGGATTCGGCTTGAGGCTGCCGACCTTCACCGGCTGGTCGGTGGCCGGAATGTCGCTGCAGTTCCTGCAATTGACCATGGCTTGCTGGAACTGGTCGCCCCACCAGTACCTGGTCTGCGTACCGCCGCGCGCGGCATATTCCCATTCAGACTCGCTCGGCAGGCGATACGGCTTTCGGGTGGTCTCGGCGAGCCACGCGGCATATTGCCTGGCATCGCTCCAGCTTACGTTCGTGACGGGCGCTTCGTCCTTTCCGGTCGCGGTAAATCCGCAGGACTTTGCCGCCGCGCAGGCATTCCATTCCCGCACGGAGACAGGAAATTTCCCCATCGCAAACGGCTTGACCGTGACCTGACGGATCGGCTTTTCCGAGGCGTCTTCGCTGCTGCCCATGGCGAAGCTGCCACCCCGCAGCGAGATCATCTCGGGCTCTGGGATCGCCGCCGCCTGCGTCGTTGGTTGGCCCGTGGGTGGGGCAGGAGAAGCGGGCAAGGGTAGCGGCGCAGCCTGTTTGGATGTCGGAGAGGGCGCAGGTGCTGCCGGCTGCAGAGTCGGGGCGACCGTGGGAGCAGGCTTGGGCGAAGGCGGCGGTGATGTCACAGCAGGCGCGGGCACCGTCGGCACTTCCACAGGAGATGCAACGGGGGCTGACGCCTGATTTACCGACTTGCGCGGTTGCAAAAGCGTTTGCCAAAGAGTGCCGCCGGCGATGGTCAGTAACGCAAGGAGGAGCAGGAGGGCCAGGATCTTTTCGCGTCGCCCGCGATTCTCGTGCAGTGCGGACGGGTCGGGAAGCACGCGGTAGACGCGCACCGGATCGGTAATGTTCTTGACCTTCCGGTCGCCGAGCGACTCATACCCGCAAACCAGCTTGTTCTTTATCTGCTCGTAGATGCCGCCGGAGATGAAAACTTCACCGGGGCGGGCGATGCCTTCGAGCCGCGTGGCGATGTTGACGCCGTCCCCGTAGACGTCGTCGGTTTCGATGATGACGTCGCCGAGATTGACGCCGATCCGGTACTCGATCCAGTGATGCTTGGGTATCGACGCATTGCGACCGATCACGTTTTGCTGGATCACGATGCTGGCACGGACGGCCTCGACGGGGCTGTCGAAGATGGCGATGAAGCCGTCGCCGGTGGTTTTGACGAGCCTGCCGTTGTGCTCCCGGATGGTGGGCTCGATGAGGTCGCGCTCGATCCGCTTGACGCGGTTATGCGTCCCTTCCTCGTCGATCTGCATCAGGCGGCTGTAGCCGGAGATATCGCCGGCCACGATCGCCGCAAGGCGCCGCGGTGTCGGCGCGCGCTCGCCACGCGTCGGCTCACCATTCCGCCCCGACTTTATGTCGCGAATCTGGGCCATGGCCAGGATTGGTTCCCAAACTGCTTAAACAGAATGAGGCAAACAATCTTTCCAGCGCCCTTAGCGTAACATACCGACTATGGGCGGCAAGCAACCACGCGCCGGTTCCACGCTGGGTGGTTCAGCGCAAGGGTGTTCACGAGGATGAGTCGTCCAGCACGCGTCGAGGTTCAATCGAGCCGGGATGCGAGCTTCATGCCCGGAAGCGGGCAGATGAACTGATCCCGGGGACCAGCCCGTTGCGACGTCAATGCCCGCTGATGATCTCCGGCACCTTGCCTGCCGGCGGCGTGTTGCGGCTGCGCTGGGTGCGGACGATGCCGTCGATGATGGTCATGCCGATGCCGGGGAGGTCGCCGAGCTGCACGCTTTCGAGGATGTTCTTGCCCGGCGAATGCTGTGCCTTGTCCATCAGGACGAAGTCCGCGGAGCGGCCGACTTCGATGATGCCGCAATCGAGCTCGCGCATGCGTGCGGTGTTGCCGGTTGCCAGGCAGAACGCGAGTTCGGCGGGCAGGTCGCCGAGCGAAGACAGCATCGAGACCATGCGCAGGATGCCGAGCGGCTGCACGCCGGAACCGGCCGGCGCGTCGGTGCCGAGGATGACGCGGTGAAGGTCGCCCATCTCGCGGGCGGTGCGCAGCGTGAACAGTGCCGAGCGCTCGTTGCCGTTGTGAACCAGCTCCAGCCCGCGCTTGCAGCCTTCGCAGATGCATCGGATCTGGTCGTCGGGCAGCGCCGTGTGGCCGCCATTGATATGGCCGACCACGTCGGTGTCGGCCTCCAGCACCACGTCCTTGTCGATCAGCCCGGAACCGGGAATTGAAGGCCCTCCGGTGTGGATCGTGCTCTGGATCCCGTACTTGCGCGCCCAGCCCACCATCTTGCGCGCCGTCGGCCCGTCCTTGACGCCGCCCAGGCCCACTTCGCCCAGCAATCTGACGCCGGCGGCGGCCAATTCCTTGAAATCGTCCTCGACCATTTCGCATTCGATGACCGGCGCGCCGGCATGCACCTTCACCCCGCCGGGGCGCAACGTCCAGAAGGCGCGCTGCGCGAAGATCGCCATCGCCTTCAGCCCGACGACGTCGCGCGGGCGGCCGGGCATATGCACTTCGCCCGCTGAGATCATGGTGGTGACGCCGCCATGGAGATAGCTGTCGATCCAGTTGAACTGGTTCTGCCGCGGCGTCCAGTCGCCTGCGACGGGATGGACATGGCTGTCGATCAGCCCGGGGGCGACGGTGGTGCCGTTGGCATCCACGAGGGTGGTGGCGCCCTCGATATTGACGTCCTTGAATCGGCCAATGGCCGATATCTTGCCGTTCTCGGCCACGATCGTATCGCCGTCCAGGATCGGCTTCTCCAGCGCTCCCGACAGCAGCAGCCCGATATTGCGGATCACCAGCTTGCTCGGACCGGTCGCCTGGGGTGCATCGTGGGCCATGGTTTTTCCTTTTGCTTCAATGCCTTCGCCGGACATTCTGCCCGGCTTGACGATCCGATCAAGCTGGATTATTCATTCGTATACGAATGATCGTATACAAATGATTTGAGCACCGCAATCGGCCTCCAGCGAGACGGATCGGCAAGATGAGCAATTTCAACCAGGAAAGCGTCCTCAGCGTCCATCACTGGACCGACACGCTGTTCAGCTTTACCACCACGCGCGATCCCTCGTTTCGTTTCCGGAACGGCGAATTCACCATGATCGGGCTGAAGGTCGGCGAGAAGCCGCTGCTGCGCGCCTACTCGGTCGCCAGCGCAAACTACGAGGATCGGCTCGAATTCTTCTCGATCAAGGTGCCGGACGGGCCGCTGACCTCGCGCCTTCAGCACCTGAAGCGGGGCGACGAGATCATCGTCAGCCGCAAGGCCACCGGCACGCTCGTCATCGACAACCTCGAGGACGGCCGCAACCTCTATCTGATCGGTACCGGCACCGGGCTCGCGCCGTTTCTTTCCGTGATCAAGGATCCGGAAACGTATGAGCGCTTCGAGAAGGTGGTGCTGCTGCACGGCTGCCGCCGCGTCAAGGAACTCGCCTATGGCGAGATGATCACCGAAAGGCTGCCGAACGACGAACTGATCGGCGAGTACATCCGCAACCAGCTGATCTATTATCCGACCGTGACTCGCGATCCCTTCCGCAACCGCGGCCGGATTACCGACCTGATCAACTCCGGCAAGCTGTTCGGCGATATCGGGCTGGCCTCGCTCGATCCCGCGCACGACCGCATCATGATCTGCGGCAGCCCGGCGCTGGTGGCGGACACGCGCACCTTGCTCAACGCAAAGGGTTTTGTCGAAGGCAATCACGGCGAGCCCGCGCAGTTCGTGGTCGAGAAGGCGTTCGCGGAGCGCTGATCAACCTAGATCACGGAAAAGTAGGATGGGTAGAGCGAAGCGAAACCCATCAATTACGGCTACTGCTGCAGGATGGGTTTCGCTTCGCTCTACCCATCCTACGCGGTTTGCACGACCGCTAAGGCCGCACCGCCGGCGCTTCCATCGGCATGCCGCGGGCCCGCGACATCAGATACAGTTCGAGTTCGACCAGCTCCGGTGAGCCGTAATCATAGGGCTGCGCCCGGATGCCGGTAATGCAGGCGCGCAGGCGCCGTTGCAGCGATCCGAGTGATTGCCATTCCAGCCGGTAGAGTGGGTATCCGGTCGGGTGTCCTTGTGTGATCGCCGAGCCGGCGAGCCGCTTGTCCCAGTTCTCGTCGTGACAATTGGTGCAGCCGAGATTGAGCTGGCCCTGGCGCTGCATGAAGCGGTCGCGCCCCCGCGCGATGAACGGCTCGAGCTGCGAGTTGCTGCCGGTTTCGATTGCCATGCCCTCCGACTGCCGCGCGACGAAAGCAGTTAGCGCCAGGAGGTCGCGGCTCTCAGGCGGCAGCGGCGTTGCCTGCTGCCGGTTGCTCCGGCATAGATTGATGCGCTGTTCCAGATCGACGGGGCGGCCGAGCGCCGCGTCGAACGCGGGGTAGCGCGCCGCGACACCCTTCATGCTGATGCGCGCGTTGTCGTGGCAATCGGCGCAAGCCTTGTTCGCCCCGCCGGCCTTGCGCTTCCACAGCGCCTCGCCGTCGAGCACCCAGAGCATGCCGGGGTTGGCGGTGTCGTCGTCCTGCATCGCCCGGGTTTCCGGCTTCATGAAGCTGTAGCCCGAGCGGCGCTCGCCTTGCGGGATTTCGGCGGCGCAGACGGCGTCGGCAACCAGCAACGCAACAGCAATGATGCCGACGAATTTCATTCGACTGTGATCGAAGCGGATGCGGTTTCGGAAAAGCCGCGGTCGCCGATCCATTCAAATTCGAACTTTCCACTCTCGTTCACGGTCGTGAAGAAAGTGATAAACGGGTTCGCGGCGATCGCAGGAAACAAATCGGCACGGAAGATCTCCTTGCCGTTAAAGCGGCACGCGAAGCTCGTGACGATGTCGCGCGGCACGATTTCGCCTGACGCCAGATGGCGATAGCCGGTCTCCATGATGTGCGACATCAGCGTCTTGATCTCGATGACGTCGCCGCGTTTGGCCGTGGTCGGAACATTGATCAGGGCCGACGCCATCAGATCGCCTCCTCGGTGCAGGCCGCCAGTGTCACCACGACGTCGACGCTGGCCGACCAGAACGAGCCATCCGAGAGCCTGGCGATCGCAACGATTCTCTGGCTGTCGGCCAGGCGAATGCGGGTCGAGACCTGCGCGCGGCCTGAATGCGGGCCCAGTTGGAAATTGGCGATGTTCGGCTGCGGATTCTTTTCGTTGAGGATGTGAATGCTCGTGACGTGATCCTCCGGCGCCATTGGATGGTTGACGCTCACCGTCATCGGCACGGTATTGCCGTTCTCGACCAGGGGCGGCACGTCGAGCTTGACCTTGCCGGTCTTGACGGTGGCGCCGTTGGTGACGCTGCGGATGGCGGAGGCGAGCATCGCGGGCGTCGCCTCGGCGGGCCGAACCGTCACGACGGGCACCGCGCCGAGCACGGCGGCGCCACCGGCAAGGCCGAGAAACCGGCGGCGGGCTGAATTCAGTGGTAGGTGCATCATGCTTCCTATTCGCGTAGTGTGACGAGGTACGCCACGATATCTTCGATCTGTTCCGCCGACAGGATCGGCTTGCCGCGCCATAGTGTGCCGACGCGCTGCAGGCCCTCCACGCGGTAGTAGGGCGGCATGATGGTCGCCGCGTTGAGGCGAGGCGCGTCCACGAGCCGAAGCCGGAGCTGGCCCTCGGACCATCGGCTACCGGAGCCGGAAAGATTGGGGGCGAGGTCGCCCTGGAATTTCTGTTCGGGAAATGGGCCGCTGTGGCAGAGGATGCAAGTGCTGGAGCGTTCGACGACGAGGGCGCGTCCGCGAGCGGCGTCGCCGCGCGCACTTGCGATCGGTTCCGGGATCGCATCGCCGACGATTGCATAGCTGCGTAACTCCGCCGTGGCGGCGAAGCCGGGCAGCATGAGGAGTGCGCCGCCAAGGGCCAGGTCCGATATGCGATGCGAGCGTTTAGCCAAAGGCTTCCGCCGTAACGGTCGCGAACCAGGACCGCGCATAATCGGCTTCGCGTACGCGGACATCGCGTGGCGCATCCGCCGGACTGACGCCACCGGCGCCTTCGACGTCGGCAAGCAATCCATTCTTGGGCTGGTAAACGCCGGCGATCGAGATGCCATAGTCGGGGGCCGCCAGGCTGTAACAGGTATTGATCAGCTTCGGTGCCGCGGGCGTTCTGCCTGATATCAGCGTGGCAATGGCGGCGGCACAAACCTTGGCCTGCGCATTCGCCGAGAACGCGGATTTGGGCATGGCGCCGGCGAGACACGCATCGCCGATCACATGGACGTTGGGCACCGATTTGGATTCGAAGGTGACGGGATCGATCGCGCACCAGCCGGTCTTGTCGGTCGCGCCGGCGATCTCGGCGATACGGCCGGCTCGCTGCGGAGGAATGACGTTGGCCACCTGGGCCGTGTGGTTGCCGAAATCGGTGATCAGCGTGTTGGTCGCCGGGTCGACGGCGTTCACCTTGCCGCCCTGCGATAGCGATATCCATTCTATCATTCCTGGATAAAGCTCCTTCCAGGCGTTTTGAAACAGGCGCTGCTTGGAGAAAGCGTCCTTCGCGTCGAGGATCAGCAACTTCGAGCGAGGCTTCATGGTTTTTAGATAGTGCGCAATCAGACAGGCGCGTTCGTAAGGTCCCGGCGGACAGCGGAAGGGGTTGGCAGGAGCCGCGATCACTACCAGGCCGCCATCGTCCATGGCTTCGAGTTGCTTGCGCAGCAACAGCGTTTGCTCGCCGGCTTTCCAGGCATGCGGCATCTTCGCTGCTGCGGCCTCGTCGTAGCCCTGTAGCGCGTCGAAACGCAGATCGACACCGGGGGAAAGCACCAGCCGGTCGTAGCTGAGCGAAGCGCCGTCGGCGAGCCCAACGGTCCGCGCCGCCGCATTGATCGTCGTTGCCGCCTGCTGCACCACGGTCACGCCGCCTGCAGCGATCTTGTCATGGGTGAATTGTTGTTGCTCGATCGAACGCAGTCCGGCAATGACGACGTTGCTGAACGGGCAGGCGACGAATGTCTTGTTCGGCTCGACCAGCGTAACCTGCAGCTTCGAATCGATCTGCTTCAGCGCGCGCGCACAACTCGCGCCGCCAAAGCCGCCGCCGATAACGACGACGCGTGCCGCGGCTTGCGCGAACGCGGGCAGGGGAAGTGCAGTGGTCGCCAGCGCAGCCGCGCTTGCGCTGCAGAACTGCCGGCGGCTGATGCGATGGTTGATACCCATGGGAGCCCCCTTATTTCTGTGCTGCCAGCCACACCGCAATTGCACGCGACTCTTCGTCGGAGAAGCCCTTGGCGATGCGGTTCATCACCGTGGCGGGAACCGAGCCGTCGCGAAATCCGGTCATCGCGGTCACGATCTCGCCGGCATCGCGGCCGTATAGCCGGGGGATGGACGTGGCTGCCGTTGCTCCGGGGGCGTGGCAACCCGAGCAGGATGCCGCACCCGGCGGTGGATCGGAGGCCGCCAGCAGCGGCGCGCTCGATGCCACAATGGCTGCAATCGCGAGGACCACAGGAGACGTTTTCATCAGCGGACCTCCCCATGATGGAGCGGCGACCCGAAGGCCGCCGCTTCTGTTGTCAGGCGAACGTAATGTTCTGGTCCCTCAGCGGCACCGAACGGACACGCTTGCCGGTGGCCGCAAAGTAGGCGTTGAGCACGGCGGGTGCGGCGACACCGATGGTCGGTTCGCCGACGCCGCCCCAGAAGCCGCCGCTCGGCACCATGACGCATTCCACCTTCGGCATCTCGGCGATGCGCATCGAGTTGTAGGTGTCGAAGTTGGTTTGCTCGATCTTGCCGTCCTTCACCGTGCAGCCGCCATAGAACAGGGCGGACAGGCCATAGACGAAGGAGCCCGCGATCTGCCGCTCGACCTGCGCCGGGTTGACGACGTAGCCGGGATCGGTGGAAGCGACGATGCGATGCACCTTGATCTTGTTACCGTCGGTCACCGAGATTTCGGCGGCGCCGGCGACATAGCTGCCGTAGCCCATCACCTGCGCGATTCCGCGATGGACGCCTTGCGGCGCCGGCTTGCCCCAGCCGATCTTCTCGGCCACGGCATTGAGCACGGCGAGATGCTTCGGATGCTTGCTCATCAGCTTGCGGCGGAACTCCACCGGATCCTGGCCCACTGAATGCGCCAGTTCGTCCATGAAGCATTCCAGGTAGATGGCGTTCTGGTTGACGTTGACGCCGCGCCAGAAGCCCGGCGGAACGTGCGGATTGCGCATGGAATGCTCGACCAGAAGATTCGGCACCGAGTAGCCGATCGCGGCGTCGCCGGAGGGACTGAGGCCCTGGAACGCAATTGTATCCATGCCGTTCACCAACGCCGCCGGACGCACCGTGAACAGGATCGACTGGCCGGACAGTCTGACGTGCAGCGCCGTGAGATTGTTGTCGGCATCGAAGGCCCCGGTCAATTTGCATTGCGTGATCGGATGAAACTTGCCTTGCACCATGTCCTCTTCGCGCGACCACAGCAGCTTGATCGGCGTGCCGGGCATCTGCTTGGCGATGAGAACCGCCTGACGGACGTAATCGGTCATGCCGCGGCGGCCGAAGCCGCCGCCGAGGATGTGTTTGTGGACTTCACATTTTTCGGCCGGCAATCCCGAGGCTTCCAGCACCGCGGCAAACGCCGCTTCGCCGTTCTGCGTGCCGCACCAGACCTCGCATTTGTCCGGTGTATACAGCGCCGTGGCGTTCATCGGCTCCATGGGCGCGTGATTCTGATAGGGATAGTTGTAGACGGCTTCGACCTTCTTGACGGCACCGGCAATCATGGTCTTGGCGTCGCCAATCTGGTTGCCAATATAGGCCGGCTGCGCGTTATCGAGACCTTCGGCCAGCCATCTGGCGATCGACTCGCTGGAGACTTTTGCGTTCTCGCCTTCGTCCCAGACGATCGGCAACGCGTCGAGCGCCGTCTTGGCGTGCCACCATGTATCGGCAACAACGGCGACCGCGCTCTCGCCGACGCGGACGACCTTCTTGACGCCATTCATGCTGGCGATTTTGGCTTCGTCGAAGCTCTTCAGCTTGCCGCCAAAGACAGGACAATCCTTGATCGCGGCGTTGAGCATGCCGGGTAGCTTGACGTCGACGCCGTAGACCATCGCTCCCGTTGTCTTGTCGACGGTATCAAGTCGCTTTACGCCCTTGCCGGCGATCTTCCAGTCCTTGGGGTCCTTCAGCTTGACGTCGGCCGGGGGTTCGAGCTTCGCGGCGGCTTCCACCACCTTGCCGTAGGTCGTGGTCCTGCCGGATGGCGTATGGGTGATGACACTGTTGGCGGCGGTGCATTCCGAGGCCGGCACCTTCCACTCGTTGGCGGCGGCCTGCACCAGCATCACGCGGGCGGTGGCGCCGCCCTTGCGGACATAGTCCTGGCTGGAGCGAATGCCGCGGCTGCCGCCGGTCGAGAAATCGCCCCAGGCACGCTTGCGTGCGACACTTTGACCCGGCGTCGGATATTCGGTGACGACCTTCGACCAGTCGCATTCAAGCTCTTCGGCGACGAGCTGGGCGAGGCCGGTGAGGGTGCCCTGACCCATCTCCGAGCGAGCGATGCGAATTACGGTGGTGTCGTCCGGGCGGATCACCACCCAGACATTGACTTCAGGTGAGCCGTCGGCGGCGCGGACGACCGTCGGTCCGCCGAAGGGAATGTCGAGGCCTATGGCGAGGCCGGCGCCGGCAGCAGCGGTGCCGATCACGAAGGCGCGACGGTTGAGTTTGGGTGTGATTTGCGGGTCGACGGCTACTTTGCATGGGGTTGTTTTCGACATTTTTTGTCTCCCCCTCAAGCGCTGGCCGCGGCGTGGATCGCCTCGCGAACCTGCTGGAAGGTTCCGCAACGGCAGATATTGGTGATCGCCTCGTCGATGTCCTGGTCGGTCGGCTTCGGCTTCTCCTTGAGCAGCGCCGCAACGGCCATGATCATGCCGCTCTGGCAATAGCCACATTGGGGAACATCGTTGGCCACCCAGGCCTGCTGTACCTTGTGAAGCGCGGCGCTGTTACCGGCGAGCCCCTCGATCGTGACGATCTGCTTGCCGACGGCTTCGCCGACCGACATGCCACAAGAGCGCATTGCCACCCCGTCGACATGAACGGTGCAGGCGCCGCATAGTGCAATGCCGCATCCATATTTGGTGCCGGTCAGTCCGACGTTTTCCCGGATTGCCCAAAGCAGCGGCGTGTCGTCTTCGACGTCCACGCTGATCGTTTTGCCGTTGATAGTGAGACTTGCCATCGCGTATCCCCTGTTCGCTCAATCCACCGAGTGAGCTGCGGGCATGAAGATGGCCGGCAATCTGGAATAGTTCAAATCAAGAAAATGCGCTTGCGCACGGGGATGAAAATCGTCGCGCCGGTGTTTCGCGGGCACCTGCCGTCTGCATGGCTGTCATGTCCGGTCTGCACGAACGGCGAGGCGCAGGAAACTCATCAGGCTTCCAAGCGCAGCAAATCCGGCACCGAGCGCCAGGGCGACGGTCGCGCCGCTGTGACCGGCGAGGGCAAAGCACAAGGCCGCAAGCGCGGCGCCGAGGGTTTGCCCGCTCAGGCGGGCGGTGGCGACGATGCTGCTGGCACTGCCGCTGCGATGCGGCGGCGCGCTCGACATCAAGGCCCGCAGGTTGGGCGTCTGGAAGAAGCCAAATCCGATCCCGCAGATCACGGTACGCCAGACGATATTGGCAATGCTGGGGTCGGCCGGGAGCGTCGCCAGCAGCGCCATACCGATGCCGAGCATCACCAGGCCGATGCCGCCGAGAATGCCGACCGGGTAGCGGTCCGACAGCCGGCCCCCGATCGGCGCCATGATCGCCACCACCAGCGGCCAAGGCGTCATGAAGAAGCCGGTCTCCACCTGCGACCGTTGCAGCACGTCCTCGAAGTAGAAGGGCAGCGCGACGAAACCCAGTCCCTGCACGGCGAATGCGCAAACCGAAGTTGCCGCCGACAGCGCGAACATGGGGCGCTTGAACAGGTCGATCGGCAGCATCGGCGCCGGATGGTCTGCATGCCTGCGGGTCATCAGCCAGCCGAGCAGCAAAGCCGTGCCGAGCGCGAGGCCGACCAGGACAGGTGGGGCCTGATGTGCGGCGCCGCCGATGCCGATGAAGAAGAGGCCGAGACAACTCGCGGTGAGAGCCGCGCTCGGAAGATCGAACGCATGCTTGGCGCGCGGCGTTTGCGGCAGGGTCTTCAGGCCGATCCAGATGGCGATTGCGCCGAAAGGAATGTTGATCGCGAACAGCCATGGCCACGTTCCGACCGAGAGGATCGCCGAGGCGATCGTCGGCCCGAGCGTGAACGCCGTTCCGACCACGAGCGCGTTGTGGCCGAAGCCGCGGCCCAGCATATGGGTCGGGTAGACGAAGCGGACCAGCGCGGCGTTGACGCTCATGATGCCGCTGGCGCCCAGCCCCTGGAGTGCCCGCGCCGCCGTCAGGCTGGGCAGCGACCATGCGAACGCGCAGCCAAGCGAGGCCAGCGTGAAAAGCAGCAGTCCGCCGAGATAGATCCGGCGATGGCCGACGATTTCGCCGAGCGCGCCGAGCGGCAGCAGCGTCGCGACCAGCGCGATCTGGTAGACATTGACGACCCAGACCACCTCGGCCGGGCTGACCTTCAGGTCGGCGGCTATGGCCGGCAGCGCGATGTTGGCGATCGCCGTATCCAGCGAGGCCATCGCCAGCGCGGTAAAGATTGCGGCGACTGCCCAGCGCCGTAGTTCCGGCGGCAAGCCGTCGATTGGTGCGGACGATGGTTTTGGGGTTACCTCTGCGGACATCCGGTCGGGCTCTCCACGCCATGTTGGGCGGATACGCCCTCTGCGGCGTGTACTACGGACGCGACACGAGCCACAGGCTCGCTGTTGCATGATGCATATGCGAAGCAGTCCGGCGAAATCCCGGCGCGCGTGCAGGCTAGGTGCCTGCGCTCAATCCCAGCCGTGCATAGATTCGTCGCGCATAGGCGCCGAATTCATCGGTGGTCTTGATCGGTAGCGCCCGCGGGAACGGCAGTTCGATCGGGAAATACTCTGCCATGCGCGCCGGGCCTGCGGTGAGCACGGCGCAGTGCGACGCCAGGAATACTGCTTCCTGGATGCTGTGCGTAACGAAAATGATGGTCTTGCCGCTTTCGCGCCAGATCCGCAGCATTTCGAGGTTCATCTGTTCGCGGGTCAGCGCGTCGAGCGCGCCGAATGGCTCGTCCATCAGGATCAGCCTGGGATCATGGACGAAAGCGCGGGCGATGGCGGTGCGCTGCTGCATGCCGCCGGACAGTTGTTGCGGGTATTTTTCCTCGTAACCGGCAAGGCCGACCAGATTGAGCAGATCGCGGGCGCGGTCGCGCGCTGCCTTCATTGGCAGGCCGATGATTTCGGCCGGCAGCAGCACGTTGTCCAAAATGGTCCGCCATTTCAGCAGCAAGGCCTGCTGGAACACCATGCCGATGTCGCGTGCGGGGTCGAACGGCGTCTTTGCGTTGCCGATCCTGATCGAGCCGCCGTCGGCCTCGTGAAGTCCGGCCAGTATCTTCAGCACCGTGGTCTTGCCGCAGCCGGACGGGCCGACCAGCGAAACCAGTTCGCCCTCTCTGACGTCCATGGTGACGTCGGATACGGCGAGGAATTCCGTGCCCTTCGACCGATAAACCTTGCGGACGTTACGCAGGCTGATGAAGGGATCGTCTACCGTCATGCCAGCCATTTCTGCAGGTTCTCCTCGACGAAGGCGTCGTCGGAGAGGTCGGCATGCTCGCGGCAGACACGATCGATCTCGGCCATCTGGCCGGGGCTGAGGCCTTCGGCGGGATCGAGGCACCACAGCCCTTCCATCAGCCCCTGCCGCCGCAGGATCTCGTGGCAGCCGGCGATGCAGCCGTGGAAATTGTTGGCGACATCGAAGAAGGCGCTGTTGCAATCGGTGACGCGGGCGTCGAGCGCCAAAAGGTCGGCCGGTACAGTATTCTTGCCGCGTGCGGCCTTGCACATCTCAAATTGCTTTACCGCGCTCGCCGTCCAGACCGACCAGTGCCCGAGCAGGCCGCCCTTGAAATAGGTGCGGGTAGTGACGCCCTTGTCGCGCAGGTCGAACGGCAGGGTGAGATCGAGCAGGATGTGGTCGTCATTGCCGGTATAGAGCGCGACGCGGTCCAGCGCGCCCGCCGCCGCCACCCCGCGCAGCACGTCGAGCGTCCGGTAGCGGTTGAAGGGTGCGATCTTGATGGCGATGACGTTATCGATGGACGCGAAGCGGCGCCAGAAATCGGCGCTGAGGATGACGCCGCCGACCGCCGGCTGCAAATAGAAGCCGACCAGCGGAATTTCGCGCGCCACCGCCTCGCAATGTGCGATGATCGCGTCTTCGGATGCCGATTTCATTGCCGCGAGGCTGAGCAGGCCGGCGTGATAGCCGATGCCGCGCGCGGTTTGCGCCTCCGTAATCGCCAGTCGGGTTGGCCCTGCCAATCCCGCCACCATCGCAACCGGGCGCTTGGTCCATGAGGCCGCCGTCTCCGCCGCCAGTTCCAGCACGGGCCGGTACATGCCGACGTCGCGGATCGCGAATTGCGTGGTGTGTACGCCGACGGCCAGTCCTCCCGCGCCGGCGTCGAGGTAATAGCGCGTCAGCGCCCGCTGATGCCTGGTATCGAGCTTGCGGTTCGAATCGAGGGCCAGCGGGTGTGCCGGGAGCACGGTGCCGTCGGCGATCAGCTTGCGGACCTCGGCCTTGATTTCGCTATGGTGCATCAAACCTGTTCCTATCCAAATTCCGGTCCGGCGACCGCAAACGGCAGTTGCGCAGGCGAGGCGGTGGCGGGGCCGAAACGCATGCGCTGAAACGGCCGCTCGATGTTCCAGCCCGAGCGGACGAGGCCGTCCAGAAATTCGTCCTGGGCGTGAACGGCATCGATCAGCCAGGGGCCGTCCTCGGATCTGATGATGGCGTCGACCAATCCCAATGCCTGATCGGCGTTCCCGGCGAGCAGCGGGCCGATGTGTCGTGCCGTGCGCCCATCGCGGATCAGGGCCACCGCGTCAGCACTGGATACGATGCGCGAGCCCGCGCGAGCGCCGAATTCCGATAACAATGACCTGCGATTAAATCCCATGGCGCCAGCGTCGCAGCCGATCAACGTCTCGAGGTCACAGGCGGATAGCGGGCGTGCAGCCTTTGTTCCTGACGGCTTTTCCAGCCGCAACCGTCGCAATTGCAACGTCGGGCCGAAGCCGAGCGGCCCATAGACGGTCGCGCCCGCCGGCGTGGCGTCCAGCCAGGTCGTCAGGCCGCGCTGCTTCGCCACAGCGAGGCAGGCATCGACGAGCTTGGTCGCAATGCCGCGACGGCGAAAGTCCGGTGTGACAAGCACCATGCTGATCCAGGCATTGCCGGCCGAGTAGGGTAGCAGAGCAGCGGTCGCCACCAATCGGGCGCCGTCGCGCATGCCGAACACGACACCCTCGCTGAGGAAGAACCGCCAGTCGGCCTCGTTCTGGTTCCAGCCAGTCTCGGTCGATAGCTCTAGCCCGGCCCGTGCGTCGCCGGTGCCTAGTTCGACGATGTCGATATTCTCAGTATCGGCCATCGCGCACCTCATATTTGGTAGGCTTGCCAAGGCTGGGCATCGATCGCGCCACCCAGTCCGCGGTCCAACTGACCAACTGCTCGGTGTCGACGATCGGCAGGCCGAACAGTTTCACCGCCCGCGACGTGTCGGTCAGCCAGGCCGTCGGCTGTTCCTCGCCGGTGATGACTGGAGCGCGACCAAATCGCTGGCCGAATCTGGCGGCGAGATCGCGCACCGCCAGAATTTCATGGCCGCTGACATTGATCGGCGAAGTCGGCGTTTCGCAATGCGCGAGACAGCGCAACGCCTGCGAGGATGCATCGCCCTGCCAGATGAAATTGACGTGGCCGAGGCTGACGTCGATCGGCTGGCCCTGCAGCACCTTGCTGGCGATGTCGTGCAGCACGCCGTAGCGCATGTCGATCGCGTAATTGAGCCGGAACAGCCGTCCAGGCGTCGAATGCTTTCGCGAAAAATATTCGAACATGCGCTCGCGCCCGACGCAGGACTGCGCGTATTCGCCGGGCGGATTGGGCGCCATATCCTCGTCCGATCCTTTGCCGTTGACTGGCACGAACGGGTAAACGCAACCGGTCGAGAACGCGACGATGCGCGACCCGGCAAAGGCCTGCGCGACAAGGGCAGGGACGTGGGAATTCATCGCCCAGGTCAGCGACAGATCGCCCTCGGCGCCGAACTTGCGCCCGGCCATGAACACGATGTTCGGGACCTTTGGCAGCGTCTTGATCGCGGTTTCGTCGAGCAGGTCGCAGTTGATGGCTTCGATGCCGCGGGCCTGCAGCCAGTCCCCGACGGCGGGATCGCTGAAACGGGCAACGCCGATCACGCGGCGTTCCGGTGCGGCAGCCTTCGCAAGGCCCGCCAGCGTCGGCCCCATCTTGCCGGCAACGCCGAGCACCATGATGTCGCCATCGACCTTGCGGAGATCGTCGATCAGCGCTGGGCTCGGACGGCACAGCAGGTCGTCGAGCGCGGCGATGTCGGCAATCGTCGCGGGCAAGCTATCGCGGGTCAGCAGCATGTTCTTGTTTTCCTTCTTTACTGCAACCTGATGTCACGGACGACGAACATCCGCTCGAGGCCGAGCACGAGGCCGTAGAGTGCCACGCCGAGCAATGTGAGCAACACGACGGCCATCACCATCGCTGGAGTATCGAGCGACGACTGCACCTGGATCATGAGATAACCGAGCCCTCGCTCGGAGGCGATGAACTCGCCGACGATCGCGCCGGCCACCGCCAGAATCGCGCCCACTTTCATTCCGGAGAACACGTAGGGCAGCGCGCCCGGCAACTGGATTTTCCGGAACAGCGTCCAGCGCGAGCCGCGCAACGACTTCACGAGATCCAGCAGATCCGGTTCGACCTCGCTCAACCCACGCGCCGTCGTCAAAAGGATCGGAAAGAAGCAGATGGAGAACGCGATCAGGATGTTGGGAAAGATGCCGTAGGAAAACCAGACGATGAACAGCGGGCCGAGCGCCACTTTCGGAATCATGTTCAGCGTCACGAACAGCGGCAGCAGCAGGAGGCTGACCAGCGGCGACCAGGAGAAGATCACGGCCAGCATGACGCCGACCAGCGCGCCAAGGGCGAAGCCGCCGAGAATTTCCACCGCCGTCACGGCGAGATTGGAAAGCCAGGCATAGTTGGGCGATCCTAGCGTCGCGACCGTAGCGAGCGGCGAGGGCAGGATGAATTTCGGCACCTGGAAGGCGTCAACCAGCACCTGCCAGAGCACGATCACGGCAACATGAACGGTCAGGATGACCGCTGCAGATCGTATCGATCGTCCGTCGCCGCTGAACACCTTGGCGCTCCTTCACCGGCGCAGGCCGGCTCTTCGGCCGCGCCAGGGCAACCTATCGCGGCTCCCGACAATAATCAACCATATGGTTGATTAGGGTCGCAGCGAATGCATGACCAGATCGACGACGTGCTTGCGGCGGGCCAGCTTCGCAGCCTGGCTGGACAGGTCCTTGCCGAAGATCGCCGACAGGGTCGGCGTATTCGAAAAGTAGAAGTAGCTAAGCCCTGCAATCGAGATGTAGAGGTGCACCGGGTTGATGCCCTTGCGGAATACGCCAGCTTTCACGCCCTGGCTGAGGATGGCCGAAACCAGGCTGACCAGCGGCGAGTGCATCGCTTCCAGCTTTCGCGAGCCGCGGACGTGCCGGGCGCCGCCGCGATTCTCGTCGTTGAGCAGCACGATGAAGTCGGGGTGCGCGGCGAGGTAGTCGAAGGAACTTTCGATCAGCTTCTTGATCGCCTGCTCGGGCGGCAATCCATCGAGATTGAGTTCGCGCTCCTTGGCGCGGATCTCCTCATAGACCCATTCCAGCACCGCGAGATACAGCGCGTCCTTGTCGCCAAAATAGTGATAGACGAGCTGCTTGTTGACGCCCGCACGCGTGGCGATCTCGTCGACCCTGGCACCGGCGAGGCCGCTGCCGGCGAATTCGCGCCGCGCTGCGGTCAAGAGCTTCTTTCGTGTCGCGGCCGGATCGCGTCGCCGCGGCTTTATGTCATCGGATCGTTTTCTGGGCATTTCCAACCAAACAGTTGACAAGTAGTCCCGTCCCTTGTTGCATTGGTAGCCTCACGGGCAGGCGACGACAAGCTCGACTGCAAACAAGGAGAGTTGCCATGAGAGGGTTGCGAGTAGCGGGATTGGCGCTTGCGCTTGCGATGCCGGCGCTTCCCGGCACGGCCGCCGAGTCGGTCAACCTGATCCTGAACTGGACGCCGACAGCAGATCATTCGCCATTCTATTACGCCAAGTCGCAGGGCTGGTACACGAAAGCCGGTATCGACCTGACCATCGAGGTCGGCAAGGGATCCGGCGTCTCCTCGCTGAAGGTCGGTTCCGGCGGCTCGCCGTTCGGCATTGCCGATCTCGCGACCATGCTGGTGGCGAAGAGCAAGGGCGCCGACGTGGTTGCGCTGATGAGCATCTACGCCAATACCGGGCAGACCTTCTACTGGCTGAAGAGCTATGGCGTGAACGGGCCGAAGGATTTCCCGAACCACAAGATCGGTAATCCGCCGGGCGATGCTTCGCGCGTGATGTGGCCCGCCTTTGCCAAGGCCGCCGGTATCGCGCCCGATTCAGTGAGTTTCGTCAATGTCGGTCCGACCGCCAAGATCGCGGCGCTGAAGAGTCACACCGTTGATATCATCAGCGATTTCTATAATGAGCACGATCTCAAGGCGATCGAGTTCGGCGCCGATCTCGGCTACGTCAACTGGAAGGACATCGGGCTGAACCCGTACGGCAATTCGCTGATCGTCAACGGCGCTTACCTTGCGAAGAACCCGAAGCTGGTCGAGGATTTCGTCAAGATCAGCCAGAAGGCCTACGCCGCCTGCGTCGCCGACGTCGAGCCCTGCCTCAAGGCGCTGCTTGACCAGGCTTCCGGTCTCGACAAGGAAAACCAGCAACGCCAATGGGAGCGCATCAAGTTCCTGATGACGGACGAATTCACCACCACCAAGGCGCTGGGCTGGATCGACGCCGAGCGGATGAAAAAGGACTACGAACTGGTGCAGACCTATCTCGGTATGGAGAAGCCGTTCGACGTGAACACGGCGTTCTCGACCAAGATGCTCGATGCGTCGATCAAGATGGACGCGAGCAAGGTGAAGAAGTGACCGCAGGTCATTTCGGGACGGTCCGAAGGATCAAACCTCAGAGGTGCAATTGCACCCCCGGGGAATCTTGAGATTCTCAGGTGCGCAATTGTGCCCATAGTTCGATGCTTCGCATCGCCCCGGAATGACGAGGTGGCTATCACTGCAGCGCCATGCCCGATGTCTTGATCACCTTCGTCAGCTTCTCGTAATCCGCCTTCATCAATGCCGCCAGACCGGCCGGCGGCATCGGCTTGCCCGGGATATTGGCAACCGCGAGTTGCCGCTGCACTTCCGGGTTCTGCAGCGCCTTGTTGATTCCGTCGTTGATCTTCTCAACGATCGCATCCGGTGTTCCCGCCTGAACGTAGATGCCGTACCAGGGCACGTAGGTGGCCTCAGGAAACCCTGCCTCTGCGATTGTCGGCACGTCAGGCAAGTCAGCGACGCGCTTGTCGGTCATGACCGCCAGCGGCCTCACGCTCCCGGCCTTGATATGCGGCAATGCCAGTTCGAGCGACACGATCTCGAAATGCATCAGGTTCGTCATCAGGTCGATCAGGGCCTGCGGTTGGCCTTTGTAGCCGACATTGGTGAGCTTGATACCGGCGGCCTGGAACAGTTTTTGCGCGCTCAGATCGATCGACGAGCCGGTGCCGGGATTGCCGAAGTTCAACTCGCCGGGCTTTTTGCGGGCGACCTCGACGAATTCCTTGATGGTCCCGGCCGGCATCGAGGGATGGACCAGCGCGACGCTCTGGTTCCAGACCGCGAGGCCGACGCATCTGAGGTCCTTCATCGCGTCCCAGCCGGCGTCTTTATATAAGGTCGGGTTGACCAGTGCCGCCGGGCCAGTGACCAGCCACGTGTAGCCGTCCGGTTCGCTGCGCGCGACCGCCGCGGTGCCGATGTTGCTGTTGCCGCCCGGCCTTGCCTCGATGACGACCGTTTGCTTCCAGTCGCGGCCGACCTGTTCGGCCACGGCGCGCGCGACGATGTCGACAATGCCTCCGGCAGGGTAGGGCACGATCACGCGGATCGGTCGGTTCGGATAATTACTCTGTGCTTGCGCCGCGTTGCCGAACAGGATGACCGCGCCCATAGCTACGCACAGCAGGGTTTTGAAGCCGCTCATTCCTCCCTCCCCATATGTTGCGCATCTTTCGAGCGATGCGCGTTGCCCCTCTGACGGGGGAATTCAGTCGTTGGTCACCAGCGCGCGGATGCTGCGGGCAAGGCCGAGGATGCGGGGGCCGCATTCGCGCTCGATCTGCTCGGCGTTGAACCGAAACGAGGGAATGCCGCAATTGACCGAAAGGCAATCGCCTGACGGCGTCCGGTACAGCGGCGCGGCGACGCCAAAGATCTCTCGCCGCCACTCGCCGAGCGAAACCGCAAAGCCGCGCGCACGACAAATCGCGACATCCGGAAGCGTTCGCGTCTGTACGTATTCGGCTTCTTCGGGTCGCTCGACCTTCACCCTGGCCACATAGGATTCAGTCTCTTTCTCAGTGAACAGTGAAAGCAGCGCGCGGCCGACCGCGGTCGGCGCCAGCGAGCTTGCAAACCCGACATCCGGCAGATGCGCCACGGCGTCCGTGGTGCGCAGCGTCTCGACATAGATGAAGTCGAGGCCGAACGGCATTGCGATGGAAACGGTGCCGCCGGAATAGGTCGCGAAATCGCGCATCAGCGGCCGCGCCAACTGCCTGACCTTCAGCGCCGACAGCACCGGATAAGCGGCAGCCAGAATGCCGAGCCCGAGTTCGAACCGCCCCTTCGCGTCGCGCTTGAGATAGCCAAGCTGCGCCAGCGTGTAGGTCAGTCGCGACACCGTCGGCCGCGACAGCCCAGTATGCAGCGCGAGATCCGCATTCGACAGCGGGCCGCTGCGGTTGCGGAAGGCGGCAAGCACGTCGAGGCCATGCGCCAGCGTGGTCGCGAAGGAGGGATCGGCTTGATCCTCCGGCGCGCTGCTGCTGCTGCTGCTGCTGCTGATCGCTGCTGTCATGAGGTTAAGTTTGGTCAAAATCGAAAATTTTGTCAACATATCGAAATAAATTTGCAAATCGTTTCGACATCAGCTTAGGTACTTAAAAAAGGAGCAACGGAGGCGGCATGAATTTCGATCTTTCCGATCGGTCGGAAGCGTGGCGGGAGAAGCTGCAGACGTTCTTCGATCGAGAGGTGCTGCCGCGCCACCGTGCGTGGCTCGGTTACGTCGCCAAGGTGGAAGCCCCGCCCTTCATGGCGGATCTGCAACTGAAGGCGCGCGCGGCCGGCCTTTGGAATCTCGGTCTTCCTGAACTCGGCGACGACGAGCCGGGCACGCGACTGTCTAATTTGGAGTACGCGCCGCTGGCCGAAATCATGGGCCGGCTGTTCTGGGCGCCGGAAGTGTTCAATTGCCAGGCGCCCGACGTGCCCAACATGATCGCGCTGCAGAACTGCGCGACGCCAGAGCAGAAGGCGCGCTGGCTGCAACCGCTGTTGGAAGCGAGAACCCGCTCGGCGTTCGGCATGACCGAACCGGACGTCGCTTCATCCGACGCCACCAATATCGCGACCCGCATGGTCCGCGACGGCGACGATTACGTGATCAACGGCCGCAAATGGTTCATCACCGGCGCGGCGCATCCGCAATGCAGCTTCCTGATCGTCCTGGGCGTGACGGACGCCGATGCCGACCGCACCAGCCGCCATTCCTGCATCATTGTGCCGATGGATACGCCGGGCGTTCGCCTGGTACGGCGGATGCGCTGGATGGGCTGCGAAGATCACGTTGCCCCGATCGGCGAACTCTCTTTTGAGAATGTCCGGGTGCCTCGGGCGAACCTGCTCGGCGCGGAAGGTGAGGGCTTCAGGGTCGCGCAGGTCAGGCTCGGGCCGGCCCGCGTTCACCATTGCATGCGCTCGATCGGGCTGTGCGAACTCCTCGTCGAACTGATGATGGTGCGGTCGTCGGAGCGTTCCGCCTTCGGGAGGACCGTGATCCAGTATGACACCGTGCAGCGCTGGATCGCGGAATCACGCGTCGAACTCGAACAGGCCCGTCTGCTGGCGTACCGCTGCGCGTGGCGGCTCGATCAGGCCGGCCACCATGGCGCCTGGCGCGACGTATCGCTGATCAAGGTGGCTGTACCTGCGATGCTGCAGCGGATCGCCGATCGCGCCATGCAGGTGTTCGGCGCCATGGGTGGTTCGGACGATACGCCGATCCATCAGGCCCTTGCCTGGGGCCGCCTGCTGCGCATTGGCGACGGTCCCGATGAAGTGCATCTGCGGCAGATTTTTCGCATGGAGCCGATGCCTTCCTGGTCGGTCGCAGACTCGCCGTATCTGTCCGCACATCCGTCCTGAGCGGTGGTAAGGACGGTGACCGTCCATGATTTCCTGAAAGGCGCCTTCGGATGACGACGACTGACCAACCCGCGGCCTCGCGCAACGCGGCGATCGACAAGGAGCGACTGCGCCAGAAATACCTGGAGGAGCGCAACAAGCGGTTGCGTGCCGACGGCAACGACCAGTATCTGCGGGTCGCGGGCCAACTTGCGCATTATCTCGACGATCCCTACACACCGATCACGCCGCGCGCGCCGAAAGCCGACCACGTCACCTTTGCCTTCATCGGCGGCGGCTTTGCCGGGCTCGCAACCGCCGCGCGGATGTCCGAAGCCGGTGTCGGAGATGTCAGGATCATCGAGAAGGGCGGGGACTTCGGCGGCACCTGGTACTGGAACAGGTATCCCGGCGCGCAATGCGATACCGCCTCGATGGTCTACATGCCGTTGCTCGAAGAAACCGGTCACATGCCGTCGGAGAAATACGCGCATGCGCCGGAAATCCTCGCGCATTGTCGGCGCATCGGAAAACAATACGGCCTCTACGATAACGCGCTGTTTCACACCGAGGTCGAGAGCCTCGATTGGGACGAGGCGAAATCGCACTGGAACATCCGCACCAACCGTGGCGATGCCTTCACCGCGCAGTTCGTTGGCGTAGGGACGGGACCGCTGCATGTGCCCAAGCTTCCCGGCATCGCGGGGATCGAAACATTCAAGGGACACTCGTTCCACACCAGCCGCTGGGACTACGACTACACCGGCGGGGATCCTCGCGGCGCGCGGATGGAGAAGCTGGCCGGCAAGCGCGTCGGAATCATCGGCACTGGGGCCACGTCCGTGCAGTGCGTGCCGCATCTGGCGCGCGCCTGCCGGGAGCTCTACGTGTTCCAGCGCACGCCGTCGTCGGTCGATATCAGGGCCAACGCGCCGATCGATCCCGAATGGTTTGCAGGGATTGCGACATCAGGCTGGCAACAGCGCTGGCTCGAGAATTTCACCGCGAACCAGGCGGGCGGCAGCGCCGAAGAGGATCTGGTGCAGGACGGCTGGACTGATCTGTCGCGGCGAATTCGCGCCAAGGTGCTGGATTTGCCGCGCGAGCAACGGACGCCTGCGAATATGCTGGCGGCGTTTGAGGATTCCGATTTCGAAAAAATGGAGGAGATCCGCGCACGCGTCGATACGATCGTCGACAACAGCGAGACCGCCGCGAAACTCAAGGCGTGGTATCGCCAGCTCTGCAAGCGGCCGTGCTTCCATGATGCGTACCTGCAGGCCTTCAACACGCCGGGCACGCATCTGGTCGATACCGACGGAAAGGGCGTCGAGCGGATCACCGAGAACGGCGTCGTCGTCGCGGGCAGGGAATACCAGATCGACTGCATCATCTACGCGTCGGGATTCGAGGTCGGCACCGAATACAAGCGGCGCGCCGGCTTCGATCTGACCGGACGCGGCGGGGTGAAGCTGTCGGACCACTGGGCTTCGGGCATGAGGACCAAGCACGGCATCCACGTTCACGGTTTCCCGAATGCATTTTTCGTGCAGCCTACGCAGGGCGCCAATCTCATCTCCAACGTGCCGCATAACCTGACTGAAGCCGCGCGGACGATCGCGTTGATGGTCCGGCACGCGCAAGCGAACGGCTTCACGGAGATCGAGGTCACCAAAGAGGCCGAAGACCGCTGGGTCGAACTGCTGCTGACTGGTGCCGGCCGGATGATCGGCTCACCCGATTGCACGCCCGGCTACTACAACAATGAAGGGCGCGAGCCAGGACCCGCGGCCAAGCTCAATGTCGGCCATCCCGCGGGGCCGATGGCCTATTTCAAGTATATCGACGCGTGGCGGAGCAGCGGCCAGTTCGAGGGGCTGCAGTTTCGCTGACGTTTTCGAAACCTGTTTTCCGTTACGGAGGGAGTAAACAATAATGAGCCAGGCAGCCCCGATCGAAGCGCCCAGAGAATCTCCGAAGGATGCCTCGGCGCCTGTCATCGCGCAGCACGCGGCAACGCTCAAAGCGTTGCCGTTTTCCGACACACGCGATTTCGACGACGCCGCGCGCGGCTTTCTCGGCACGGTGGAGAACGCGAAGATTACTTCGCCACAGGGCAGGGTGGTCTGGAGTCTCGAGCCCTACGGCTTCCTGTCCGCTGAAGAAGCCCCCGCAACGGTCGATCCCAGCCTGTGGCGGCAGTCGCGGCTCAACATGCATCACGGCCTGTTCGAGGTGGTGCCCGGCGTCTATCAGGTGCGCGGGCTCGACATCGCCAACATGACGCTGATCGAAGGCGACAGCGGCGTCATTGTTGTCGATACGCTGACCTCGATCGAGGGTGCGCGGGCTGCGATGGAGCTTTACTTCCAGCATCGCGGCAAGAGGCCGGTCACAGCCGTGATCTTCACCCACACCCATACCGACCATTGGGGTGGCGCGCACGGCGTGCTCGACGACGCAATCCTCGCCAGCGGCAGTGTTCCGATCATCGCGCCAAATCTGTTCATGGAGCATGCGGTCTCGGAGAACATCATCGCGGGACCGGCGATGCTGAGGCGCGCGCAATATCAGTTCGGGCCATTCCTCGCGAAGGGCGTGCGCGGGCAGGTCGATTGCGGACTGGGCAAGACCATGGCGGCCGGCGCGGTTGCGTTGCTGCGGCCGACCGACCTGATCATCGCGACCGGCGACAAGCGCGCGATCGATGGGGTCGAGTTCGAATTCCAGATGGCCCCGAACAGCGAAGCGCCGGCCGAGATGCATTTCTTCATTCCCCGCTACAAGCTTCTGAACCTCGCGGAGAACTGCACGCATAATTTCCACAACCTGCTGCCGTTCCGCGGTGCCGACGTGCGCGATGCGCTGGCGTGGTCGAAATATCTCGGCGAGGCGCTGCAGATGTGGGGTGGCAAGGCCGATGCGATGTGCGGCCAGCACCATTGGCCGGTATGGGGCCATGAGCGGATCGACACCATGATCCGCCAGCAGCGCGACCTCTACAAGTTTGCGCATGACCAGACCATACGCCTGATGAACCACGGGCTCACCGCAACCGAAATCGCGGAGGCGATCCGCCTGCCGGCAAGCCTCGAGGGCGCCTGGCATGGCCGCGGCTATTACGGCCATATCAGGCACAATGTGAAGGCGATCTACCAGAAATACCTCGGCTGGTACGACGCCAATCCGGTCAACCTAGATCCGCTACCGCCGGTGGAATCCGGCACGAAATATGTCGAGTACATGGGCGGCGCGGACGCGATCCTGGCGCGCGCAGCCAAGGATTTTGCCAAGGGCGAGTTTCGCTTCGTAGCCCAAGCCGTCAGCCATCTCGTGTTCGCCGATCCGGACAACCAGGCCGCACGCGCGATGCTGGCTGACACGTTCGAGCAACTCGGCTACGCGTCGGAGAGTTCGACCTGGCGCAACGCGTACCTTTTCGGCGCGCAGGAACTTCGGCAGGGTATGCCCAAGGCGCCGCCGCGCTCGGCGATGCCGCGCGAAACGCTCGCTGCACTCCGCACCGAGCAGCTTTGGGATGTGCTCGGCGTGCGGCTCAATGGGCCGAAGGCCGAAGGCAAGCGTATCGTGCTGAACTGGAATTTCACTGATACCGGGGAAACATTTGTTCTCAACCTGGAGAATTGCGCGCTGACCTATTCGGCCGGCGCGCAGGCGGCCAATGCCCACGCCGGCTTCACGCTGGCGCGCGGCGTGCTCGATGAAGTGATCGCCAAGCCGACGACGTTTCCGGAAGCCGTCGGCGCTGGCAAGATTAAGGTGTCGGGCGATCCGATGCGGCTCGCCGAACTGATGATGCTGATGGACGAATTCCCGCGGATGTTCGAGATCGTCGAGCCGAAACGGACGATGGTTAGCTGAGTGTCGCTCGTCATGGCCGGGCTTGTCCCGGCCATCCACGCCTTCGTCGCCACGAAAACAAGACGTGGATGCCCGGGCCAAGCCCGGGCATGACGGAGAAGGTGTGACTGATCGCGGCCTACTCCGCGCTGCTTACGAGCTTGATGCGCGGCTTTGCCTCCATCAGGCTGCGATACACCGCAAGATAATCGAGCGCCATGCGGCGGGCGGTGAAGCGGGTTTCGAACTGCTTGCGGATGGCGGTCCGGTCCAGCGTCGAGAGGCGATCGACGACGGAGATCGCGCTGGTCTCATCCTCCACCACAAAGCCGGTGAGGCCGACGTCGATGATCTCCGGGACCGAGCCTCTATTATAGGCGAGGACCGGCGTGCCGCAGGCCATGGCCTCGATCATGACGAGGCCGAACGGCTCGGGCCAGTCGATCGGAAGCAGCAAGCCGATCGCGCCGCTGAGGAAGTCAGGCTTCTCACGGTCCGATATCTCGCCGATGAATTCGACGAGTGGATTGGCTTTGATCAATGGTGAAATGACCTCGTCATAATATTCCTGGTCGGCGCGATCGACCTTTGCCGCGATCTTGAGCGGAATGCCGCATCGAGTTGCAATCCGGATGGCGCGATCGACGCCCTTTTCCGGCGCGATCCGCCCAAGCACGGCCAGGTATGACGGCTTCACCTGCTGTGGCGTCAGCAAATTCTCCGGCAATCCGTGGTGAATGGTGCGCGCCCAGTTGGCCTGTGGCACCGGCCGTCGCTGCGAGTCGGAAATCGATACTACCGGAACCTTGGAGAAGGTATTGAAAACCGGCTGGTGTTCCGGCAGGTCGAGCCTGCCGTGCAGGGTGGTCAGGAATGGCGTCGGCTGCCGGTAGAATAAGGAGAACGGATAGTAGTCGAGATGGAAGTGCAGAAAGTCGAACTCTTCATCGTCGCATTTCCGCCGCACGCGCTCCAGCATCACCATGTGCAGCGCATTGGGATCCCGTACGGAGCCGTCGAGGCGCAACGCCTTCGGCCACGTTGCGTCGAGTTTCGCCGAGGTGTGGGAATCGCCGCTGGCAAACAGGGTGACGTCGTGTCCCAACGAAACCAGTTCTTCAGTCAGCCAGTGCACGACCCGTTCGGTGCCGCCGTACAGTTTGGGGGGAACAGCCTCCGTCAGCGGGGCAACCTGCGCAATGCGCATATTTTAGTCTCCTGTCTGGAACTAGGTGAATAATTTCCTCAGCGCGTGGCGGCACCCGGCATGCCTATGCGGGAACGTTCCCGCATCTTTGAAGTTCCTTCGATCAGCGCACCTTGCTTCCTCCACACGGTTGTCTTGCTGATGCCATCTGACACAACGAAGTTTCGAGCTGTCCTGATGCTGCAGAATTGTTGCGGGGAGATGGCCACGCGGCCCGAACCGGAAGCAGCGTTCTTCACGTAATCGTGCGCAGCGCGCATCGAGGATTCCCGTTCACTCTCAACAGGTTTGCAGGCCTCATGGATAATCTTTCTGGATATGCGCGCCGGCCATTTTCGTTTGTGCTGCGTTATCTGCGCCAGCGTCGCGCGGCACATGCTGTCATTTTGGTGGCCGTCGTTGCGGCCGTTGCCTGCTCCGTGGGCACGCAATACGGCGTGAAGAACCTCGTCGACAGCCTGACGGCCGGTCAGTCGCACGCAAACGGCGTATGGCTGGCATTCGCTTTGCTCATGTCTTTTATCGCGGCAGATAATCTGCTGTGGCGCGTTGCGAGTTGGACCGCGAGCTTCACATTCGTCGGCGTTACCGGGGATCTGCGCCGCGACATGTTCCGCCACCTGACAGGACACGCGCCCAGCTATTTCTCCGACCGGCTGCCGGGAATGCTGACCAGCCGCATCACTGCCACCTCCAACGCGGTGTTCACGGTTGAAAACATGTTCGTCTGGAATGTGTTGCCGCCGTGCATTGCGACTATTTCAGCCATTCTTCTGATTGGAACCGTTAGTGTGACGATGTCGGCGGGACTTCTCGTCATCGCCGGTGTCATGGTGGTGGGGATGTTTTATATGGCCGCCGCAGGCCGACCGCTGCACGACGACTTCGCTCACAAGGCCGCTGCTGTTGACGGCGAAATGGTCGATGTCGTCAACAACATGCCGCTCGTGCGCGCATTTTGTGGTCTGAGCCACGAGCATGACCGGTTTGATGCGACCGTCCAGCGGGAACTCAACGCGCGCGGCCGTAGCCTCCGCTATCTCGAAAAGCTGCGGCTGATCCACGCGATTGTGACAGTCTTGCTGACGATCGCGCTGTTGGCCTGGGTCATCACGCTCTGGCAACAGGGCGCGGCAACCACGGGCGACGTGGTGCTGGTCTGTACGCTTGGGATTTCGATCCTGAGCGCGACGCGCGATCTTGCGGTAGCCCTGGTCGACGTTACCCAACATGTAGCGCGTATGACGGAAGCGATTGCGACACTACTGCTGCCGCACGAGTTGAAGGATCATCCCGACGCCGAGCCGCTGGTCCGGAGTGGGGCTGCTGTCGCCTTCAACAACGTCGCGTTCAACTATCCGGGTGGTGCTCAGGTGTTCGACAAATTCAGCCTGCGCATCAAGGCCGGGCAGCGCGTGGGGTTGGTCGGCCAATCCGGCGGCGGAAAATCCAGCCTGTTCACGCTGCTGCAGCGGTTCTACGACGTCCAGCGCGGCAACATCACGATCGACGGCCAGGACATTTCGCGGGTGACGCAGCAAAGCCTGCGGGAGGCCATTTCGGTGGTGCCGCAGGATATCTCGCTGTTCCACCGTTCCATCATGGAAAACATCCGATATGGACGGCCAACCGCGACCGATGACGAGGTGCTGCGCGCGGCGATCGCGGCGAGGTGCGACTTCATCGAAAATCTTCCGGAAGGCATGGCGACCATCGTCGGCGACCGCGGGATAAAGGTCTCGGGCGGGCAGCGCCAGCGGATCGCGATCGCGCGGGCATTCCTGAAGGACGCCCCGATCCTGCTGCTGGACGAGGCCACGGCCGCGCTTGACAGCGAGTCCGAAGAGGTGATCCGCGAGGCATTGTCGCGCCTGATGCGCGGGCGTACCGTGATTGCAATTGCCCACCGCCTGGCGACCCTGCGCAATTTCGATCGCGTGGTGATGCTGCAGGGCGGCCGGATCATCGAGGATGGGCCGCCCGATATTCTGGTAAAGGGGAAGGGGCCCTACCGCGAACTGGTGGCGCGCGAAATGGGCCGCCTGGCCACGCATGCGGCCTGATCTGCGGCAGTAGTGCTTTGCGTCCCGCTGCGTTTGTCGCAACGCGAGGAAATCGCTCGAGGTCCGAATGACAGCCGAACTCAGTCAACTGATCGAAATTGAAACCGCCGAGCAGGTTTCGGAGTCGCCGTTCTACATCCCGATGACCGGGCCAGCGACGCGGCTGCGCCGCTCGCTCAAGCACGACGATACTTTCATTGTCCTCGACAGCCACGGCGATATCGGCGCGTCGGCCGGCGGGCCGGACGGCCTGTTTAACGCCGACACGCGCTATCTCGCCCGGCTGGAAATGGTGCTCGACGACGTCCAGCCGCTGTTGCTCGGCTCCAACCTGCGCGACGACAATTCGGCGCTGACGGTCGATCTCACCAATTCCGACGTGTACCGCAACGACAGGCTGGTGCTGCAGAAGGATACGCTGCACATCATCCGCTCGATCTTCCTGTGGCGCGGCACCGCCTACCAGCGAATCGCCCTGCAAAATCACGGCGACCGGCCGGCCGGTTTCGATCTGACGCTGCTGTTCGACAACGATTTCGCCGATCTGTTCGAGGTGCGCGGCGAGCGACGCCCCCGCCGCGGCATCGGCGCCAGCCGGTTGCTCGGTCCCTCCGATGTCGTGCTCGAATATAACGGGCTCGACGGCAAGACCCGCGTGACTGCCCTGCATTTCGATCCGCGGCCGACGCGGCTTGCCGTCAATTCGGCGACCTATCATTTCGAACTGGCGCCAGGGCAGGTGACATCGCTCTTCGTCGCGGTGTCCTGCAACAAGCCGGTCATGCAGAAGCCGGTGCCGTTTTTCCGGGGCTTGCTCGCACATCGCCGCGAGATGCGCCGATCCACGGCTGGCGCAGCCAGCATCGAGACCTCGAACAATATCTTCAACGAGGTGCTGTGCCAGGCGATGGCCGACCTCAACATGCTGACGACGGAAACGCCGCAGGGCCGATATCCCTATGCGGGCATTCCCTGGTATTCTACCACGTTCGGCCGCGACGGATTGATAACGGCGATGCAGATGCTTTGGGTTGATCCGCGCATTGCCCAAGGCGTGCTGCGGCGGCTGGCGTTTTTCCAGGCCAAAGCGGTCGATCCGCGCGCCGATGCCGAGCCTGGCAAGATCCTGCACGAGATGCGTGGCGGCGAGATGGCGGCGCTGCGCGAGGTGCCGTTCGCGCAATATTACGGCAGCGTCGATTCGACGCCGCTGTTCGTGCTGCTGGCAGGTCTCTATGTCGAACGCACCGGCGACGAGGCGACGCTCGCCGAATTGTGGCCCGCGATCGAGGCGGCGCTGCAATGGATCGACGGTCCCGGCGACCCCGACAAGGACGGCTTCGTCGAATACCGGCGTGCCACAGAGCAGGGGCTTGCCAATCAGGGCTGGAAGGATTCGTTTGATGCCATCTTTCATGCCGACGGGCGGCTCGCGGAAGGCTACATAGCGCTGGCGGAAGTCCAGGGATATGTATTCGCCGGCAAGCAACTTGCCGCGCGTTGCGCCCGCCGCCTGGGATTGAGTGACCGCGCCGCAGAACTCGAATACGCCGCACAGCGTCTCGCCGAGAGCTTCGAGGAAGCGTTCTGGTGCGACGAACTCGGCACCTACGCGCTGGCGCTCGACGGGGACAAGCAGCCGTGCAAGGTGCGAACATCGAACGCAGGCCAGCTCTTATTCACCGGCATTGTCCAGACCGATCGCGCGCGGCGCGTCGCGGCAGATCTGATGAGTCCAAAGTTCTTTTCGGGATGGGGCATCCGCACCGTCGCGCTCGGCGAGGTCCGCTACAACCCGATGTCCTATCACGATGGATCCATCTGGCCGCACGACAACGCGCTGATCGCGCTTGGCTTGGCGCGCTACGGGCTGAAGCGCTCGGTCGCGCATCTGTTCAAGGGACTGTTCGATGCCGCCAGCTACATGGACCTGCGGCGGTTGCCGGAATTGTTCTGCGGATTTCGCCGCGAGCGGCGCCGCGGTCCGGTGCTTTATCCCGTCGCTTGCGCGCCACAGGCGTGGGCAAGTGCGACGGCTTTCACGCTGCTGGAGGCGGCGCTAGGTCTCGAATTCGACGCCGCGCGCGGCGAGATCCGGCTTCGCGACCCGCGCCTGCCGGAATTCCTTAATGAGGTGGTGTTGCGCGACCTGCAGCTCGGGCTTTCGAGCGTTGACCTGAGGGTACGCCGTCACGGCGAGGAAGTGTCGCTTGAGGTGCTGCGAACGCGCGGCCAAATCCAGGTGTCGATCGTATTGACGCATTAAGAGCCATGCGCGGCTCTTGCATCTAGAAGGGAGGGCCTCATGCGGACTGCTATGCTCATTGTCGTTCTGATGGCCGGCCTTGCCGCTGGGCCGGCGGCCTCTGTTGCGCAGGACGCCGGGACAACACAGGGGGCGCGCACCAAGCCGGATCCCGGCAAAGACCCGCCGCCACCGCCGTCGGTCACCGTGATCGGCGCGAGAGATGCCCATGGCATTCTGGGCCGCGAGGTCCGCAGTGCGGCGAACGAGGATATGGGGCGCGTCGTTGACGTGATCGTGGACCGCGAGGGTGCCGTACGTGCCGCGGTGATCGATTTCGGCGGCTTTCTCGGCGTGGGCAGCCGGAAAATCGTGGTCGACTGGAACGCGATCCGTTTTGGAGGCGTTGCCAGCAAGCGCGACAGCATCACGCTCGAGCTTACCAAGGCGCAGGTGGCGGCGGCGCCAGAATACAAGGAGGACGCGCCGGTCATCGTGCTTGGTGCTGCGGGCCGTTTGCAGCCGTGGGATTTTGATCACTAGAGGAGGAGCGACCTGGTCGCGCGCCCATCCCAATCGTACGATCGGACTGACGACGCCCGTGCCGTGCGATCGGCCGGCGACAATGTCGTGCCTCTGCCGCCCGCGCCTCAACAGCAGCCGCAGCCATCGCGCGGAAGCCAACGCGGCCTCGACTGGTTCATCTTCTTTCTCGCCGATGTGCAGACCGGATTCGGGCCGTTCGTGGCGGTCTATTTGACCACGCAAAAGTGGACCCAGGTCGAGATCGGCTTCGTGCTCTCGATCGGCGGGATCGTCGGCCTGCTCGGGCAGATGCCGGGGGGCGCCATCGTCGATGCGGCGCGCTCTGAACGGCTGGTGGCGGGTCTTGCCGTCGCCACTATCGGCTGCGCCGCGCTGGCCTATGCGTTATGGCCTGTCTTTCCCGTGGTGACCGCGGCTGCGACACTGCATGCGCTCGCGAGTTGCGTGCTGGGGCCAGCCATCGCGGCGATCAGCCTCGGCCTGGTCGGGCCGCTTGCGATGGGAGAGCGGCTCGGACGCAACGCCCGTTTTGCATCGCTCGGCAACGGGTCCGCTGCGGCGATCATGGGTGCTACGGGCTACCTGCTGTCGAACCAGTCGGTGTTTTTCGTCACGGCCCTTCTCGCCATCCCCACATTGATGGCGCTGGCGCGGATCCGCGGACAGGAGATCGACGTTGCGCAAAGTCATGGCGCCGTGGTGCGCGAGGTCCCCGACAAGGAGGCCACCAGCGTATTGCATCTTCTGCGCCAACGCCCGCTATTGATATTCGCTGGCGGCGTGCTGCTGTTTCAGCTTGCGAATGCCGCCATGCTGCCACTGATGGCGGGCGTCGTCACCACGCGGTCGAGCCAGTGGGCGCCGGTGCTGATCGCCGCCTGCATCATCGTGCCGCAGGCCATCGTCGCGCTGACCTCACCGTCGGTCGGGCGCAAGGCGCAGGCTTGGGGAAGACGGCCGCTGTTGCTGCTGGCATTCGGCGCGCTGGCGATCCGCGGCCTGCTGTTTGCGGTCGTGACAGATCCCTTTCTCCTTGTCGCAGTTCAAGTGTTCGACGGCATCACCGCGGCCGTGCTGAGCGTGATGGTGCCGCTGACGGTAGCCGACGTCGCCTACGGAAGCGGGCATTTCAATCTGGCGCAAGGTGTCGTCGGTACCGCAACTGGCATCGGGGCGTCGCTCAGCACGGTTCTCGCCGGCTATGTCAGCGACACCTTCGGCAGCAGCATTGCCTTTGTCGGGCTGGCTTCGATCGCGGCCCTCGGCTTGAGCGTGATCTGGCTCTTCATGCCGGAGACGCGGCGAACGGCTTGAGCGCAAGTCGCGTGGTGAGCAGCGCGGCAATCGCCAGCGACGCGCCGATGCCGGCAACGCAGGCGGTCCACCCGAAGGAATCGAAAAGTTGACCGAGCACGGCGCTGCCGACGAGGCCGCCTAGGAAATAGCAGGCGAGGTAGGTCCCGCTGGCAATGCCGCGGTTGTCGCGCGCCGCCTGGCCGACGAAGCCGGTGGCGCAGGCCTGCGCGAAGAACGTGCCGATGCCGACCAGTACCATGCCCGCCAGAACCTGCGGCAGATGCGGAGACAGCATCAGCGGCAGTCCCGCGGCCGCGACAGCGAGCGCGCCCCAGAGCGCCCATCGTGTGCCGAAGCGCGTCACAGCCTTGCCGGCAAACAGAGTCGTAACCACGGAAGGCGCGAAGACGAAATAGACGAAGCCGAGATCCATTCGTCCGAGCGACAATGGTTCGCGGACCAAGACAAAATTCACGAACGTAAATGTGCCGATGAAGGCGAACAGGATGCAGAAGCCGATGGCGAACGCCGCGCGGAGCGCCGGGCTGCGCCAGTGTGCAACGGTCGCCGCTAACGGCGACTGCGTCGTGGGCATCGCAGGCAGGGGCCTGGCGCGCTGAATGGTAAAATACACCAGCACCGCGCCGGCGAGATTGAGCAGCGCAAAGAAATAGAAATTCGATGCCAGCCCAAGGGTGTCGACCACGGCAGCCGCCACCAGCCGCCCGATCAGGTTGCTGGCGACGTTGCCGGTGATATAGGCCGCGAACGCGCCGCCTACGTCCATCGAACTGCATTGCTCGCCGAGATAGGCCAGCGTGAGAGCAAACGCCGACGCCATGCAGACGCCCTGCGCGACGCGAAGGATAGTGAAGACCGTCAGATCAGGCGCGGTTGCTAGCAGCGTGGTCGGGATTGCCAGCACGATCAGGCTCACGAAAATGCCGAGCCGCCGTTCAACATGCGGGCTCAGGAAGCCGACGACAAGGCCCGCAAGCGCCATGCCGAGCGTGCTGGCGTTGACCGCGAAACCCATCTCGGCGGGCGATACGTTGTAGTGTCGGGTCAGCGAGGGAAGGATCGCCTGGGTGGCGAACAAGTCGACCACAGTCAGGAACGCCGTGAGACCGATGACGAGCGATCGCAACGCCACGCCGGGCGAGGGGCCATGCATTTCCATCGCGTCGGACAAATCGGTCATGACGCTTCTCGTGGAAGAGAGGGAGGAAGGATGTGACCCCTGGGCATGCGGGGCGACACGGGGATCCCAGGGCATCACATCCGGCAACGAGGCTCGAATGGAACTGGTTACATGTTGTGGTCGTGCGGATCCTTGCGGACGTCGCCGACATAGAGAATGACGGTCTCCTTGCCGAGGTTCTTCCACCAGTGCGAGGTGCCGGACACTTCGGGCCGGATCTCGCCGGCCTTGTGCAGGATCGGCTCCGAGCAGTTGCTCGCGTATTCGACGATCTCTCCTTGCTGGACATAGATCAGCGCCGGGCGGTCGTCATGGCTGTGCCAAGGCACGATGCCGCCGGGCTCTATCGTCAGCTTGCGGAAGCGCAACTCGCGATCCTTGATCTTCGCTGGCTGCTTTTCGAGATTGATCGCGCCGAGCGTAACGTCAGTGACGCCGACCGGCTTGTAGTCGACCTTCTCGCGCACGTTCGGCTGCATCTTGCCGGCAGGGCATTCGCCGGCGATGGCGCTCGAAGCGGTCGCAACCGAAGCTGCGATGATTCCGGCGAGTGCGAGGTTGTGCCAGATGTCGCGTGACGTGGATCTGGATTTGGTCATGTTATGGTCTCCTCTGCCTTTGCGTTGCCTTGGCCTCGGGATCAGGCCAGCTACGTGCACGACCATCATCGAACTAGCGTGCGGGAGGAAATGCCGGTTGGCTTTTGACTCGATAGCGCCGCGCTATGCGACGCCATGGGATGCCTCCATGCGTCGTGGCTATCGAACCGATTGGGTAACGGCATTTCTAATCTGGACCAGGGCTCTGTCTGATAGGGCAGCGCCCGATTGGCGGGCGCCTGCAAACACCCTGAGGAGCCCCCATGACCAAGTTCTCGAAGACCCTGTTGCTCGCCGCGGGCCTTGCCGCCATCGCGACGTCTGCGATCTCGCAAACGCCCTGGGAAATGAAGTCGGGCATGGCCTACATGTATGCCGGTCCGGGCAAGATGTCGGCGATGGCCATGGCGTCGACACCAAAAAATCACGACGCGATGATGAAGAACGCCCAGAAAGTCCCGAACAACACGGTGTTCTTCATGGAAAAGGGCCAGCTCTATTCGACCTCAGGCATGCTCGATCCGACCGGAAATTTCTATCTTCCCTGAGCCTGTGATGCCGCAACCGTCCGGATCGCCCTTGTCGGGCGGCCCGGACCGGAAAATAATAAAGGGAATGCCGGAGCAGGACATGACGACAGCGCTTTCGCCAGCCAACGCCGAACGCCTCAAGGAGGCATTCCAGCAATGCCGCGACATGGATGGCAGCCTGCGCGACCAACTCGCAGCCTATGCTGCGGCGGGGAGGGAAATCTTCCCGGCCTATGGCGAAGCGGTCGACCGGCTGGTCGCGCGTCTCCACGAAAGCGGCGGCGGCGAGAATGCGCCACGGCCCGGCGAGGCGATGCCGCCGTTCCTGCTGCCGGACGTGACCGGCAGCTTGGTCAGCCTTAAGTCATTCACGGACAAGGGTCCGGTCGCCGTCATGTTCTATCGCGGCCATTGGTGTCCTTATTGCCGGCTGAACGTCAGGGCGGTGATCCAGGCCCAGGACCGGATCACCGCATTGGGCGCGCAGACGGTTGCGATCATGCCGGAGACGCAGGCCTATGCCGAAAAATTCAAGTCGGAATCCAACGCGCCGTTTCCGGTGCTGACCGACCTCGACAATGGTTACGCATTGTCGCTCAACCTTGCGATTTGGCTGGGCACCGAAATCCAGCAGTTGCTCTCATATCAGGACATGGCGAGCTTCCATGGCAATGACGGCTGGGTGCTGCCGATCCCGGCCACCTTCGTGGTCGACCGCGACGGCCTGGTGAAGGCCCGCTTCGTCGATCCCGATTTCCGCAAGCGCATGGAAATCGATGACCTGATCGCCGCGCTGAAGGGCGCCAGCGAAGGGCGCTGACGACGAGGGCGCTTCATCCGCTCAGTGGTTGGTGGTCTTGCCGATGACCTGCTGCCAGTCGGCACCGCGCAGCATGCGCATCACGGCGGACGCCACCGCTGTCCTTTCACGCCCGGCAACACCGTACAGGTTCACCGTTCGCCGCGCGTCCAGGCCCTCGACCGTCGTGCGCTTGAGCGTCGACGGCATCGAGGCGGTGTCCGGCACCACCGCGACGCCGATATCTGCTTCCAGCAGTTCGATCAGATCGCGTTCAGAGGCGATTTCATGGCTGCGATCGACATCGATCCCGTGTTCGCGGAGCGCGTTGTTCACGCGGGCCGCATGCTCGCAGTAGTTTCGCGACAGCAATTGTTCGGCCCGAAGATCGTCGAAATCGATTTTTTCGCGCGTCGCCAGCGCATGGTTGCGGTTGACCACAAGTTGAAAATTCTCGGTGAACAGCGGCCAGGTATCGAGCCGGTCCCACTCCTCACTGATCTCGGCGGCGATGCCGAGTTCGGCTTCGCCCTTCTTGAGAAACTCCGCGACTTCCCGGCTGTTGCCGCGCAGAAAACGAAACTCCAGGCGATTGAACAGCCGCTTGATCTGGTCGAGATGCGGGATCAGCAGCGACAGGTCGACGGAATGGGTCAGCGCGATCCGCAGCGCGCCGACTTCACCGCTCTTGAAGGACGAGGCCAGTTCGCGCGCGCCGGCCGCAGCCTCATAGCATTGCCGCAGCAGCGGATGCATGCGCTGGCCAAGTTCGGTCAGTTGCGCGGCCGGACGCTCGCGGCGGAACAGGTCGCCGCCGAGTTCGGCTTCGAGTTGCTTGATCGCACGCGTCAGCGACGGTTGCGTGACGTTGCACTCGTCGGCGGCGCGCGTGAAGTTGAGCACGCGTGCGACCGCAAGGAAGTAGCGGACCTGATGCATCTCCATGGCCGTGCCCCGGTCTGTGGTGCCGGGAACTTAGCCGATCGGCATCCCCGATGACACCATAACCGCCATAGCGCCGGCGTATGGACTTGGAAGCCAAACGGCATTTCCTCAATGCCCGCCTGCCGTGCAGGTTAAAGCGCAAGTCGCCTCGTTAACCGGCTGACCAACCACACGAAAGGACGGCCATGAATATCCAGCTCAAGGCCCGGGATGCCGCGGCTCTGCGGCCGCTCACAGGCAAGGTTTCGCTGGTGACAGGTTCGACCAGCGGCATCGGGCTCGGAATTGCCCGGGCGCTGGCCGAGGCAGGTTCGGCCGTGGTCCTGAACGGACTGGGCGTCCCGGCCGAGATCGCCAAAACCAGGGACCGGATGGAAGCCGATTTCGGCGTCAAGGTCAGCTATTCCGCGGCAGACATGAAGGACGAGGGCGCGATCGCCGAGATGATCGCGGCGACGATCGCGGGGCACGGTCGACTCGACGTGCTGGTCAACAATGCCGGCATCCAATACGTCGCGCCGCTCGAGCAATTTCCGGTCGAGAAATGGGACGCGATCCTGACGATCAACCTGTCGTCGGCATTTCACACCACGCGACTGGCGCTGCCGGCGATGCGTAGCAACAAGTTCGGGCGCATCATCAACATCGCCTCCGCACACGGGCTGGTCGCTTCGCCGTTCAAGGCGGCCTATGTCGCGGCCAAGCACGGCATCGTCGGCCTGACCAAGGTCACCGCACTCGAGACGGCCGAGGACGGCATCACCTGCAACGCAATTTGTCCTGGCTACGTCTACACGCCGCTCGTCGAGGCGCAGATCGACAGCCAAGCCAGAGCGCACGGCATCTCCCGCGAAAGCGTCATCCGCGACGTGTTGCTGGCGCAGCAGCCGAACAAGCATTTTGCCAGTGTCGAGGAACTGGGCGCCCTGACCGTATTTCTTGCGACCGACGCGGCGGCCTCGATCACCGGCATTGCGCTGCCGATCGATGGCGGCTGGACCGCACATTGAGTCCGAACATGGGCGAGCCGCCCGCGAACGAAACAGGGAGCGTGACATGAGCGATGTGAAGACAAGTCATTCCTCGTCGACCTTGCGGTCTCCGGGAAGGTCCGAGCCCGGTCAGGTCGTGCTGGTGTTGCAAGGTGGTGGTGCGCTCGGCTCCTACCAGGCCGGCGTCTATCAAGCACTGCATGAGGCCGGGATCGAACCGGACTGGATCATCGGTACCTCGATCGGCGCCATCAACGCCAGCCTGATCGCCGGAAACTTGCCGTTGAACCGGCTGTCGCGGTTGCGCGAGTTCTGGAAGAGGATGGAGCAGAATCCGGTCTGGAGCTTTCGCGACATATTTCCGGGTTTCAATGAGAAGCTGTCGTACTGGTCGACGGTGACCCACGGCATTCCCGGCTTCTTCAGGCCCAACCCACTCGCCCACGCCGGTGACGGCTATCCGCTCGGTTCCGACAACGCCGGCTACTATTCGACCGCGCCGCTGGAGCGGACCCTGACGGAACTGGTCGATTTCAATCTGGTCAACAAGTGCAGCCCGCGCCTGACGGTGGGCGCCGCACATGTCCGCACCAGCCAGATGCGTTATTTCGACAGCCGCGACGGCGAACTGGGTGTCAAGCACATCATGGCATCGGGCGCGCTGCCGCCAGCATTCCCGGCGGTGCGCATCGACGGCGAACTTTATTGGGATGGCGGCATTCTGTCGAACACGCCGACGGAAGCCGTGTTCGATGACCATCCGCGGAAGAACTCCCTGATCTTCGCCGTGCACCTGTGGAATCCGTCCGGGGCCGAGCCGACCACGATGGCCGAGGTGCTGAACCGGCACAAGGACGTGCAGTATTCGAGCCGGATCGCCAGCCAGATCGCCCGCCAGCAGCAGGCGCATCGCCTGCGCCACGTTGTCAACCAACTCGCGGCACGCTTGCCGGAATCCGAACGCAACAGCGAGGCGGTGAGAGAACTCGCTGGCTACGGCTGCCCGACGCGGATGCACGTCGTGCGGCTGCTGGCCCCGCAGCTCAGCCGCGAGGACCACACCAAGGACATCGATTTCAGTCCGTCGGGCATCATGCAGCGCTGGGACGCCGGCTATCTCCACACCAGGGCGGTGCTGGACCGAAAACCCTGGGTCGGCGAGTTCGACCCGCTCTCGGGGGTCATCCTCCATGAGCAGATGGAGATCATGCCCGAAGCTGCGGAATGATCGCGGTCACGCGCTGATCGACGGCGCGATCGTCTTGCGGTAGAGCGCGGTGTAACAGGCGGCCGAAAGATCCCAGCTGAAGGATCGCGCCATCGCGCTGCGCCGCATCGCGTCGAGCCGGTCCTTGGCACCGAAGGCCTCGAACGCGCGCCGCACGCCGCCAAGGAAAGACTCGGCCGATGGCTGCGAAAACAGAAATCCGGTTTCGCCGTCCTTGATGGTTTCCGCCAGTCCGCCAGTCTGGTGACCGATCGGCAGCGATCCAAATCGCTGCGCATACATCTGGCTCAACCCGCACGGTTCGAACCGCGATGGCATCAGCGTAAAATCGCTGCCGGCAAAGATTCGTCGTGCCTGTCCGTCGTTGAAGCCGATGGTAACCCCGATCGCATCCGGCCTGCGGCGATGCGCATCGACCAGCGCCTGCTCGATCTGCGGCTCGCCGCTGCCGGTCACCACGATCTGCCCGCCGGCCGCGATGATCTCGTCGGCCGCGGACAGCACGAGGTCGACGCCCTTCTGGTGAACTAGGCGCGCGACCAGGCCGAAGATCGGCCCGCGCGACAGCGCCAGGCCGAATTGCTTGCGGACGTAATCGGCGTTGGCCTGCTTGCCCTCCCAGTCGCCGGCGCCGAACGTCTGCGCCAATTGCGCGCAGGCGCGGGGGTCCCAGCTTTCATCGATGCCGTTGAGAATGCCGGTCAGTTGCGCGGCATTCGATCGCAGCCGGAGCAGGCCCTCGAGCCCGCAGCCCAGCTCGCGCGTCGTGATCTCCCTGGCATAGGTCGCGCTGACGGTGGTCAGATGCGAGGCGTAGACGATGCCGCCCTTGAGGAACGAGAGCTTGTCGTAGAATTCGAGCCCGTCGATATGAAAGGAGCTCTCGGGCGCCCCGATCCGCCGCAGCGAGTCGCGCGGAAACAGGCCCTGATAAGCGAGGTTGTGGATGGTCAGGATCGAGGGGATCTTCGCGCCCTTCCAGGCCAGATAAGCGGGCGTCAGCGCGGCCTGCCAGTCATTGGCGTGAACCAGGTCCGCTGCCCAATTCTTGTCCAGCGTGCCCATGGCGAGTTCGGCGGCGGCGGATGCGAAACGTCCGAAACGAACGTCGTTGTCCGGCCAGTCGCGGCCGGATTCGTCGCCATAAGGATTGCCCGGCCGCTCGTACAAATGCGGGCAGAGCAGGACGTAGACCGGCAGGCCGTCGCGGGTCGACGCCCGCCCCAATGAGCACGCCGGCATCTCCGCCAAGGCGGCACATTTTCCAACGATTTCAATATGGGAGAGCTGCTCGACGACGTCCCGGTAGCCCGGCAGCATGATGCGGACATCAACCCACGGGCGAAGCGCCCGGGGCAGGGCGGCGGAAACGGCGGCAAGACCGCCCACTCGAACAAAGTCGTCGATCTCCGTGGTGACGAACAGGACCTTCAAAGAAATGCCCTCGACCAGCCTTGAAAAGGTCTGAAGCAAGAAATGGTCCAGTTTGCCCGGCAATACTTCGGCCTCCGGCAGCAGTTCCCCATGCGTGAGTCTTTCCCGCCGTGGCGGCCCCATCTAGGGTGCGCGCCTTACTGTGAAAACGAAGCCGAAAGGCCGAAGGAGTTTTGAGAGCGATGACCATAGCCGGTAACGATGAGAGGAATTTGACAGGCAGCTTCGCGGGCCTGCGCGTCCTCGATTTTTCGACCACGATTGCCGGACCGCATTGCACGCGGATGCTTGCCGACATGGGGGCGGAGGTCATCAAGATCGAAACCGAGGAAGGCGAGACGATGCGAACCCGTCCGCCGGTGCGGAATAATTGCTCTACCGCCTTCGGCCAGCTCAATGTCGGCAAGAACAGCCTGGTTCTGGATCTGAAATCGGCCAAGGGAGCCGAGGCTGTTCGCCGGCTGGTTGCGACAGCGGACGTGCTGGTCGAGAATTTTCGTCCCGGTGTGATGCGGCGCCTGAAGCTCGACTACGCATCGCTGCATGAGTTGAACCCGAAACTGATCTATTGCTCGATCTCCGGATATGGCCAGACCGGACCGTCGGCGGAGCTACCCGCCTATGCGCCGGTGATTCACGCCGCCTCCGGCTATGAGATGGCGCACCTGGCCTATCAGCCCGGTCGCAGCAGGCCGGACTATTGCGGCATCTATCACGCTGACGTCCTCACCGGCGTCTATGCGTTCGGCGCGGTTTCGGCGGCATTGTACCAGCGCGCGGCAAGCGGGCAGGGCCAGCATATCGACGTCTCGATGCTGGAATCGATGCTGAGCCTGACCTTGAACGAATTGCAATGGTCGCAATTCGAGGTGAAGCCGACGCAGCGGCCGATGTTCGGCCCGATCGAGACGACCGACGGCTATGTGATGGTTGCGATCGCCAGTGAGAAGACGTTCCAGAGCCTGATGAAGGTCATCGGCCATCCGGAGTGGGTGAGCGATCCGCGCTTTGCAAAATACGCTGATCGTCGCGAAAACTGGGCAGGACTGATGGAGGGCGTCGAGGCCTGGTCGCGCGCGGTGACGACCGAGCAATGCCTCGCGGCGCTCAACGAGCACGGCGTTCCCTCGTCGGCCTACCGCACGGTGGCTGAGGCGCTGTGCGATCCGCAGCTCGCCCATCGTGGCGCGATGGCCGAGGTCGAAGACGGCGGCGGCAGCTTCAAGGTGCTCAACCTGCCGTTCCGGATGTCCGGCGCCAGGGTGTCGGCGGCGCCGCGGATGTCGACGCTCGGCGAGCACACACGTGCCTATCTGAAGGAAACCGGCCTGTCGGAGAACGAAATCGCGTCCTTTTCCGGCAAGGCGAAGGCCCGCGGCTGACGGCCGTCGTGACGCCAAGGTGTTAATCCTGCGGCTTTTCACCCGCCGCTTGCGAACGGCCTTGCCCGCGACGGCGTTTCCGGACATCTTGCGGGCCGGACATCGACGATCCGGAATGCCGGACGGCCGACACATGGGAGGGAACATAATGAAAGCGGCGATCCGTTCGAGTGCGCTTGCGCAAATTTTTCTTGTGGCGGGATTTGGGGTAGCCTTGTCGGCGATGCCTGCCAACGCGCAGAAGGCAGGCGGCAGCATAGCCGTCGGTCTCGAACTCGATATTCCCGGTTTCGATGTGCTGAAGGTCGGCGTTTACGACACGGCGGCACTCACCGCATCATCCGCACTCTTCGATTCGCTCACCACTCTCGATGCCAATGGCAAGCCGCAGCCCAGGCTCGCGCTCTCTTGGTCACATTCGGAAGATTACAAAACCTGGACCTTTAAGCTGCGTTCTGGGGTTAAGTTTCACGACGGAACGCCGTTCAACGCCGAGGCGTTCAAAGCGAATTTCGACCGGCAGAAAGATCCCGCCAACAAGTGCCGCTGCGCCTTCTATATCTCCAACGTCAACAGCGTTCAGGCACCGGACGAACTGACATTGGTCTATAATCTCAAAGACCCATCGGTGAACTTCCCATCGTTGGTATCCTACGCGAGCCAAACCAACGCGATACATTCCCCGACTGCCTGGAAGGCCAAGGGCGACGATTACAACCGCAATCCAGTCGGCACCGGTCCCTATGTTCTGAAATCCTGGACCGCCGGCGATCGCATGATCCTGGAAAAAAATCCTGACTACTGGGACAAGGACAAGGTCTATTTCGACCGCATCACCCTGAAGCCGTTGCCCGACGCACAGTCACGCTTCGCCAGCCTGCAATCGGGCGAGGTCGACCTGATCTGGGATGATGAATTCTCCGCCGACAGCATCATGAAGGCGCAAAAGGACCCCAAGCTGACCGTGCACACCTATGCCGGTTCGGGTGCTGCGGTTTATGCCTTCAATACCAAGACGCCGCCGTTCGACGACGTGCGCGTGCGCCAGGCGCTCGTCATGGCGCTCGACCGCAAGAAGATGTCGCAGGCGATCACAAACGGTCTGTCTCGCCCGGCCAGCAATCCCTATGGCGACGGCTCCTGGGTCAAGTGCAAGGACGACGGTGCGCTTCCCGAAGACCTCGAGAAGGCCAAGGCCTTGATCAAGGACTACGGCAAGCCGGTCGAGTTCAAGATGCTCGTCACGGCGACGCCCCGTGGGCGCACGGTTGGCCAGGTGCTGCAACAATTGTGGAAGCGGGCCGGCGCCAACATGGAGATCGAGCAGGTCGATCAGGCGACCATTCCGCCGCGCGCGTTCATGCGCCAGTTCCAGTTGACGCCCTGGCGCATCGTCGATCTCGCCGATCCTGACACGCAGATGTACGCGAACTTCAAGACCGGAAGTCCGGTGGCGCTCGCCAACTACTCCAATCCGGAACTCGACCGGCTGCTCGATCACGCCCGCACCACGGCCGATACCAACCAGCGCATCGACGACTATTGTGCGATCAGCCGGCTGATCAACAAGGAGGCGATCTGGTTCTGGACCTTCCAGAACACCTACTACGCAATCTCGAGTGCGAAGGTAAAAGGCTTCCCCAAGATGTACAGCGGGGTGATTGACGTATCGCGCGCCTGGAAGGAATAGCTTCCCATGGCGTTCTTCGTTGCGCGCCGGCTCCTCTATTTAGTGCCGGTGCTGATAGCCGTCTCGCTGCTGACGTTCTTGATCGCGTCGTTGCTCCCGGGCGATCTCGCCTATACGATCCTTGGCGACCAGGCGACGCCGGAGAACGTAGCGGCGTTGCGGGCGGACATGGGGTTGGACCAGCCGATCTGGTGGCGCTATCTGAGCTGGCTCGGCAATGTGATGCAGGGCGATTTCGGCCGCTCGTTCCGTACCGGCCAGACGGTGCTGCAGGCAGTAGCCGAACGGTTGCCGGTATCCATCGAACTGATGCTGCTGGCCCAGATCGGTGCGCTGTCGATCGGGGTTCCGCTGGCGATCATTTGCGCCGCGCGTAGCGGTGGTCCATTCGACCGCTTCATGACCGGCACGGCGTTTGGCATGTTGTCGGTCCCGACCTTTCTGTCGGCCATCCTGCTGATCTATATTTTCGCAGTCGAACTGCGCTGGCTGCCGGCGACCGGTTACGTGCCGTTCGCCGAAGACCCGGCCGCAAACCTTCGCTTCATGGTGCTGCCGGCGCTGACGCTGGCACTCGCCGAGTGGCCTGGCATCATGCGCGTGCTGCGATCTGATATGATTGCGACGCTGCAGGAAGACTATATCGCGCTGGCCAAGGCCAAGGGCTTGAAGGCTTCGCGCATTCTGTTCGTGCACGCGCTGAAGCCGTCGTCGCTGACGCTGGTCACGATCACGGGTATCAATATCGGACGATTGATCGGCGGTGCGGTCATCGTCGAGCAGATATTCGCGCTTCCCGGTATCGGCCGGCTGCTCATCGGTGCGATCCTCACGCGCGATCTCATCATCCTGCAGGGGGTCGTGCTGCTGGTCGGCGCTGGCTTCGTCATCATGAATTTCCTCGTCGATATGCTCTATGCCGTTCTCGATCCCAGGATTCGCCATGGCCACGCTTGAACTCGATGTTGCCGAGGAGGCTGCAACGCAGCCCGCGCGCAAGGGTCGGCGGCTCGGCATACTGTTCTGGGCGGCGATCGGCTGGTTGATCCTCGTGTTCGCGGTGGCGATTTTCGCGCCCGTGTTGCCGTTGCCGAGCCCGACCGACATGGACATGCTGGAACGGCGGGCGCCGTTTTCGGCGGAGCATTGGCTTGGCACCGATGGGCTCGGCCGCGACGAATTCTCGCGGTTGATTTATGGGGCGCGGATATCGCTGGTTGTCGGCGTTTGCGCGCCGGTCATCGGGCTCGTCGTCGGTGGCGCGCTCGGCATGCTTGCCGGCTATTTCCGCGGCCGGTTCGAGTCGTTGGTGGTCGGCAGCATGGATGTGCTGCTGGCGTTTCCGCCTCTGATTCTGGCGCTGGCCGTGACGGCCTATCTCGGCCAGTCGATCTTCAATCTCACCCTGATTCTCGGCATACTGAGCGTTCCGGCCTTCATGCGGGTGGCGCGGGCATCGACGCTGACGCTGGCGCGGCGTGAATTCGTGATCGCGGCCCAGGCGCTGGGGGCGACCCATGCGCGCATCCTGCTGCGAGAATTGTTGCCCAACGTCATGCTGCCGCTGGCGGCCTTCTTCCTGCTCGGTGTCGCCGTCATCATCGTGGTGGAAGGCGCGTTGTCGTTCCTTGGCCTCGGCGTGCCGCCGCCGATCTCGAGCTGGGGCAGCATGATCGGGGAGGGGCGCGAGAGCCTCGATGTGGCGCCGCGGCTTGCGTTCATGCCGGCAGCGGCGATGTTTCTGACCGTGCTTTCCTTCAACCTTGTCGGCGATACCTTGCGGGCGCTGACCGATCCACGGCAGGGCGCGCTGTGACCGGGAACACCCTGCTTTCCGTCGAGGATGTCTCCGTCGAGTTGCCGACGCCGCGCGGCAATCTGCGTGCGGTGGATCATGTCGATCTCACTGTCGGCGCAGGCCAGACGCTCGGCGTCGTTGGCGAATCCGGCTGCGGCAAGACGATGCTGTCACGGGCGATCCTGCAGTTGCTGCCGAAGAAGGCAAAACTCACCGGCCGCGTGATGTTCGACGGCCAGAATCTGCTGCAGCTTTCGCCGGAGAAGCTGCGCAAGCTCCGCGGCCGGTCGCTGGCGGTCGTGTTCCAGGACCCGATGACCTCGCTCAATCCGGTGCTGACGATCGGCACCCAGCTGATCGAGACGCTGAAGGAGCATCTCGAACTCGACGAGGCCACTGCCGTCAAGCGCAGCGTCGAGCTGCTTACCGCGGTCGGCATTCCCGCGCCCGAGCAGAGATTGACGCAATATCCGCATCAGCTCTCCGGCGGGATGCGGCAGCGCGTGGCTATCGCAATCGCGCTGTCATGCGAACCGAAACTTCTGATTGCCGACGAACCGACCACCGCGCTCGACGTGACCATCCAGGCGCAGATTCTCGATCTCCTGGCGCGGGAGCAGCGCCGGCGGCACATGGCGATGATCATCATCACCCACGACCTCGGTGTCGTTGCCGGCCGTACAGACGAAGTCGCGGTCATGTATGCCGGCCGTGTGGTCGAGCGCGCGCCGACGCCTGCTTTGTTCAAGAAGATGCGGATGCCCTATACCGAGGCGCTGCTTGCCGCGCTTCCGAAGCTCGACGCCCCGCCGCATACGCCGCTGCCGGCGATATCGGGGCGTCCGCCCGATCCGACCCGACCGCTGAAGGGATGTTCGTTCTCGCCGCGTTGCCGCTATGCGGTGGCCCGCTGCCACACCGAGAAGCCCGCACTGGCACAGGCCGAGTCACGGGAGCACCAGTTCGCCTGCTTCCACCCGATCGAAGTCCATGCCGGTGCCGGCGCATGATGCTGCAAGTCTCACCATCCAACCTGCCATCCGTCCCGGGCGAACCGCTGCTCGAGGTCAACGATCTCGTCGTCGAATATCCTGTCGGCGCCAAGACGGTTCACGCGGTATCCGGCGTCAACCTGCAGATCGCCCGCGGCGAGACGCTTGGCCTGGTCGGCGAATCTGGTTGCGGTAAATCGACGCTCGGCCGTGCGGTATTGCAACTGCGCCGGCCGACATCGGGCCAGGTGCTGTTCGACGGCCACGATCTCACCGCGATGCGGGGCGACGCGTTGCGGCTGATGCGCCGCCGCGTGCAGCTGATCTTCCAGGATCCGATCGCGTCGCTGAACCCGCGCCGCAGGATCGGCGACATCGTCGCCGAGCCGCTGGTGATCGCGGGCGTCAAGGATCCAATCAAGCGCAAGGAGCTTGTCTACGAGGTGCTCACCGCCGTTGGTCTCGACCCGAATCTGGTGGTTGGACGGCTGCCGCACGAGTTCTCCGGCGGGCAATGCCAGCGCATCTGCATTGCGCGTGCGCTCATTCTCAATCCGGAATTCATCGTCTGCGACGAGCCGGTCTCGGCGCTCGACGTTTCCATCCGGGCCCAGATCCTCAATTTGCTGGAGGAGATGAAGGCGCGTTTCGGATTGACGCTGCTGTTCATCGCGCACGATCTCGCCGTGGTGAAAGCCGTCAGCGACCGCGTCGCGGTGATGTATCTGGGCCGCTTGTGCGAAGTCGGTCCCTCCGAACAGCTGTTCGCGAGCCCGGCGCATCCCTATACCGCACTGCTGATCGAGGCGATTCCGATGCCCGATCCGGATGTCCGTCCGACCGAAACCGTGCCGGTGGGCGAGCCGCCGTCGCCGATTGCACCGCCATCCGGATGCCGGTTTCGGACCCGCTGTCCTCGGGCGGATCAGCGATGCAGCGACGAGTTGCCGGAACTGCGCCCCGTGGCGCCGGGCCAACTCGTCGCTTGTCATCACCCCCTGATCTGATTACCGGGAGGGCGTCGCCCGCGTTTGTCTCGATAGGTCAGACGTGGCAATGTCCGCCTTCGAATGCGCCCAAGAACAAGAACGACGGGAGAGATGCGATGAAGAGTTTTCAGGTCGCCGAGTTCAACGCCCCCCTGAAGGAGGTGGATCAGGAGACGCCGCAGCCGACGGGCACGCAGGTTCTGATCAAGGTGAAGGCGGCCGGCGTCTGCCACAGCGACCTTCACATCTGGGAAGGCGGCTACGATCTTGGCCACGGCCGCAAGCCGCTGTCGCTCAAGGACCGCGGCGTGTCGCTGCCGCGCACCATGGGTCACGAGACGGTCGGCGAGGTGGTGGCGTTCGGGCCTGACGTCACGGCCGCCGACAAGGGCGACCTCAAGGTCGGTGACGTCGCGCTGGTCTACCCCTGGCTCGGTTGCGGCAAGTGCGAGACCTGCCGCGGCGGCGACGAGAACATGTGCGTAGTCAAGCCGAACTCGCTCGGAGTCTATTGCGACGGCGGGTATGCCGATTACATGACGGTGCCGAATCCGAAGTATCTGCTGAACCTGAAGGGGCTCGATCCGGTCACCGCGGCGCCCTATGCGTGCTCGGGTGTCACCACCTACAGCGCGCTGAAGAAAGTCGAGTTCGCTTTCAATTCGCCGATCGTCATCTTCGGCGCCGGCGGGCTCGGGCTGATGGCGCTGTCGCTGCTGAAGGCGATGGGCGGCAAGGGCGCCATCGTCGTCGATATCGATGCGAAGAAGCGCGAGGCCGCGGAAGCCGCCGGCGCGCTCGCTACCGTCGATGGCAAGGCGCCGGATGCGCTGGAGCAGCTCGCGAAGAAGGCCGGCGGCCCGATCCGCGCGGTGATTGATCTGGTCGGCAACGCCCAGACCACGCAACTCGGCTTCGATTGTCTCACCAAGGGCGGCAAGCTCGTCATCGTCGGTCTGTTCGGCGGTGGCGCGCCCTGGGCGCTGCCGCTGATTCCGATCAAGGCGATCACGATCCAGGGCAGCTATGTCGGAAACCTGCGTGAGACCGAGGAGCTGCTCGACCTCGTTCGTAACCAGAAGATCGCGCCGATTCCGGTAACGACGATGCCGCTTGCCAAGGCCAATGAAGCGCTGACCGACCTGCAGAAGGGCAAACTGGTCGGCCGCGCGGTGCTGACGCCTTAAGCCTTCTTCGTCATTCCGGGAGGGTCCGAAGGACCAGACCCGGAATCTCGAGATTCCCCGATGCGCAATTGCGCATCTGAGGTTCGATGCGTTGCGCCGCCGCGGAATGACTGCTCAAATGAGGACCTCCCATGTCTCCAAACAACGCGCTCCACATCGCCGTGCTCGGCGGCGATGGTATCGGCCCTGAAGTGATGGCGCCGGCGCTGGAAGTCCTGCGCAAGATCGAGGCGACGACGGATTTGAAGTTCCGCTTCACCGACGCCCCGGCCGGCGCCAACAATTATCTGGCGACGGGCAAATCCATGCCGGAGACCACCGTGAAGCTGTGCGAGGAGGCAGACGCCATCCTGCTCGGCGCCTGCGGCCTGCCGTCGGTGCGCTACCCCGATAACACCGAGATCGCGCCGCAGATCGAACTGCGTTTTCACTTCGATCTCTATGCCGGCGTGCGTCCGGCGCGGCTGGTCCCGGGCGTGCCGAGCCCGATCGTCGGCGCCGACAAGCGCGGCATCGATCTCGTGCTGATCAGGGAGTCCACCGAAGGCCTGTTCGCGTCGATGGGCAAGGGCGTCGTGACGAAGACCGAGGCGCGCGAGACGCTCGTCATCACCCGCAAGACCTCGGAGCGGCTGTTCGAGTTTTCTTTTAGGCTCGCCGAACGGCGCAAGGCGCGCGGCAAAGCAAACGGCGGGCTGACCTGCGTCGACAAGGCGAACGTATTCCGGGCCTTCGCGTTCTTTCGCGAGATGTTCGACGAGGCCGCCAAGCGCCATCCCGGCGTGAAGGCCGACCGGGTCTATGTCGATGCCTGCTCGCTGATGATGGTGAAGCGTCCCTGGGATTTTGACGTCATGGTGACGGAGAACATGTTCGGCGACATTCTTTCCGACCTCGCCGCCGGCCTGATCGGCGGCCTCGGCATGGCGCCGTCAGCCGACATCGGCGACCGCTACGCCGTGTTCCAGCCCTGCCACGGCACCGCGCCCGACATCATGGGGCAGGGCAAGGCCAATCCCACCGCTATGATTCTTTCTGCCGCAATGATGCTGGACTGGCTCGCCGAGAAGCACGGCCTGGAAAGCGCCGCCGAAGCCGGCGAACGCATCGAACGTGCGGTGGACAAGGCCTACGCGGGAGGCATCAAGCCGATGGAATTTGGCGGCAGCAACGGCACTGCGGATGTGACGAAGGCGGTGCTGGCGGCGCTCTGACGGTTGAAACGTGTAGCCGGATAAGCGAAACGATATCCGTGACGGTGTCAGAGAGACCCCGGATATCGCTTCGCTCATCTGCGCTACGGGAAATTAGACGGGCCTACTTCCCCCTGAACTGCGGCTTGCGCTTTTCCATGAAAGCGGTTCGGCCCTCGCGGAAATCTTCCGAGTCCATGCAGGCCATGCCGATCTTCTTGACCGCGTCCATGTCGCGGCGGCTCTCGTCCTTCAGCACTTCCGCGATCGTGATCTTGGCAGCCTGAATGGCCAGCGGAGCGTTGCCGGAGATGGTACGTGCGATCTCCATGGTCGCACCCCACAATTCCTGATCCGGCAGCACGCGATCGACCAGTCCAATTCGCAGCGCTTCCGCGGGTTCGATCCGCATGCCCGTGTACATGATGAGCCGCGCCCAGGATGGTCCGACCAGCGACACCAGATGTTTGAGGCCGTCATAGCCATAGGCGATGCCGAGCCGGGCGGCGGGAATGCCGAACTGGCTGTTGTCGGAAGCGATGCGAA
>JAESGW010000231.1_pt1 | contig 94107 bp, 93 predicted proteins | sample 9269791 | NCBI WGS metagenome assembly JAESGW01 (sample SAMN16773120, study PRJNA677053) | algae metagenome | isolation source: Aphanocapsa lilacina HA4352-LM1 and co-occurring heterotrophs from near cave... | place: USA: Maniniholo cave, near Haena, Kauai, HI | collected 2009-07-28 | reverse complement strand
TCGACGACCGTGGCGCTTGAGAGCGCAAGAACGAAAACTAAAGAAAAGTAGAACGGCCGTGTGCAGATTGTGCACACGAGCATGCCTCAAGCCGTTGATTTCGATGAACTCTCTCTCCAATCCATCATCGGCGCAATGCTGAATCTGTGATTATGCTGCGGCATAAGTCTTTGAAAACGGCACAAGTCTTGGCGGGGCGGGGTAGTAATCCCCTTATACGCGCACGTGGCCAGGACCGGAAGGCTGCTCGGGCCAATTCCTGGTAGGCTAGACATTTAGCAGATCAGTACTGGTCCGTCAAGACTTTATGGCCTGAATGAAAGACTTTTTTCCTCTGCCGGGCCAGGCGCGCCGTGAGAGCTGTAAACCGTTGATCTGACGGAATGCCTTCTCCGGTTCATTCGGAAGATCTTGGCCGTTGACGAAGACTTGGATCCGGCCTGAGCTTAACGTCCGTTCAACTATCTCGCCAATACGATCGACCACCCTTCCAGCTGCCTTGAAGCTGCTTGCGTTCTGAACTAATTACTGACTGTGCAGCACCGCAGCAATTTTCGTTTTGGGAACCTGGCCAAGGCCTTCGCGCTTGTGGCGGCCGTGGCGTTCGTGCTGCAGGGCCTTGCGCTGACTATCTCTCATGCGGCTGCCGCGGCGGGCAGCCTGCCAGAGCCGGCTGCTTCGCTAACAGGCGAACTACATGTTCATGGTGAACTCGCCGGTCACGTTCATCACCACCACGGGAATGACGGCGCAGGCCATGTGCACGCGCCAGCGGATTTTGATCGGAGCAGCGGAGCGCTCGACGTCGATACATCTTCATGGGCACTCTATAGTGTCAACGTGACCGTTCCGGTTTCGGGCGAGTTGCAGCTTCCTGACGCGTTTCCGCGTCGCTTCGCGCGGCCTCGGCCCGAGGTGGCGCGGGGGATCGTCCCGCCACATCTTGTCCGACCGCCGAGTACCTCCAGCATCGCGTAGTTCGGGTGGCCATTGGCCGCCCACCATCTCGCGTGACTGAAGGGACTCCCAATGCTGTCGTTTCGACGCCGCATCATACGGCGCTTCTCATCTCGTTATATTCGCCTTGGTTGGCTGGCTGCACTTGTTCTGGCGGCCGCGAGCCTCCATCCGTCGCTCGCCCACGAAGGCCATGACCACGGCGAAGATGCCCGGGCGGCACCGGTTGCGTCAACTTTCCCACGCGTCGCCACGCGCTCCGAACTCTATGAGATCGTCGGCATCCTTAAGGATGGGCGGCTTGCAATATTTGTCGACGATGCGGCTACCAACGAACCTGTTCCCGACGCGAGCCTGCAGGTCACGGTAGGGGATGCCAGCCCGATCGATGCCGAACAAACGGCGCCTGGCGTCTATCGCATCGCCATGCCGTCCATCGCGCTCAAGGGGGCGGTCGAGGTCATCTTCGCCATAAAGAGCGCAAAAGGTGAGGACCTCCTGGTCGATTCCTTTGCTCCATCGACAGAACCCGCAACTCAGGCGCGGCCGGCCAACTACCAGCTTCCTGTGCCGCTTCAAAGCCCGATCGTTCCGTTCTCCATCGCTGGCGGACTGGTGCTTGCCTTTCTATGGCTGCGCTCACGTCAACGCCGAGTGGCGGCATTGTCCGCCGCCGCTGCAGCCGTTGGATTTCTTGTCCTCGCTATCGCCTCGCTTGTGGGGCACCAGGGATTTGCCGCCGTTGGTCCGTCGAATGTTCCAGCGGCCTTGAGCGACGCGCCGCGGCGTCTCCCAGACGGCACCGTCTTTGCCGCCAAGCCCACGCAGCGTCTCCTTGATGTTCGCACCGTTGCTGCCGAACCGCAGACCGTACAGCCCGCCACCAATCTCATGGGGCGGGTCATCGGCGATCCCAATCGCACGAGCATCGTCCAGAGCATTTATGGCGGACGTGTCGTCCCCATCGACGGCAAGTTGCCCCGCCTCGGACAACAGGTGATCAAGGGCGAGGCTCTCATCGAGATCGAGCCACATCTCCCGGTCGCGGACCGCACAACCATCTCCGAAAAATCGGGCGAGATCGAGCAGTTGATCGCGATGGCGGAAACGCGCATCCGCCGGCTTCGGCCGCTCGCCGAACGCGGGGCGGTGCCGCAGAGCCAGGTCAGCGATCTCGAGATCGAGCTTGAAGGCCTGCGCGTGCGGCGCGAAGCGGTGCGCAACTCACGTAGCGACCGCGAGGTGCTGTTGGCGCCAACCGACGGCATTATCACGGCGGCCAAGGTCACCCCAGGGCAGGTCATCCAACCGCAGGACGTGCTGATCCAAATCGCCGATCCGAAGGGACTCTGGGTCGAGGCGCTCGCTTACGGCGATGGCAGGCTTAATCCAGCGGCCGCGGCGACCGCATCGACCGCCAACGGCCAGACCTTGCCTTTGAGCTATGTGGGCCTCAGCCGCGAATTGCGGCAGCATGCGTCGGTCGTGCATTTTTCCATTTCCGAGCCGCCACCCGGCCTGAGTATCGGCCAACCGGTCACCGTGCTGTTGCAAAGCGGCGCTTCCACGGAAGGTTTGGTGCTGCCACGCGATGCCATCGTGCGCAGCACGAACGGCGAAGCAATCGGCTGGCTGCATGTCGCGCCCGAGCGTTTCGAGCCGAGACCCATGCGCACGCTGCCGCTCGATTCCGGCCGGGTCATCGTCGCGGCGGGTCTCAATGCGAACGAACGCGTCGTCGTGCGTGGCGCCGACCTCGTCAACCAGATCCGGTAGCACGCATGTTCGCAGCCATCGTCAGAAGCAGCCTGTCCAATCGCCTCTTCGTCCTTGCGGCGGCGGCCATGCTCATCGCCTACGGCCTTTTCACCCTGCCGCGCATCGCCATCGATGTGTTTCCTGACATCAATCGGCCGACGGTCAATATTCTGACCGAGGCGGAAGGGCTTGCGCCGCAGGAAGTCGAGCAACTCGTCACCTTCCCGATCGAAACGGCGATGAATGGCATGCCGGGCGTGATCCGCGTGCGCTCGGTGTCCGGGGTTGGACTTTCGGTTGTGTATGTCGAGTTCGACTGGAGCGTCGACGTCTATCGCGCGCGACAGCTCATCTCCGAGCGGCTTGCGCTGATCCGTGAGCAGCTTCCCCAGACGGTGAACCCGCAGATGGGGCCGGTCACCTCCATCATGGGCGAGATCATGCTCGTCGCCCTGACAAGCACTCAAAGTTCGCCGATGGAGGTGCGTGAAATCGCCGATTTCGTGGTGCGGCCACGCTTGCTGGCGATACCGGGCGTCGCCCAGGTCATTCCGATCGGCGGCGAAGTCCGCCAGTACCGTGTCACGCCGAATATCGCCGCGATGCGGGCGCTCGACATTACCAGCGACCAAATCGCGCAGGCGGTGACGCGCTTCGGCACCAATAGTGGCGGTGGCTTCGTCGATCAGCATGGCCGTGAATATCTCATCCGCAACGTCGCGCTCACGCGGCGGATCGACGATCTCGGCAACACGGTCGTCACAACGCGTGATGGTCAGCCCATCCTCCTGAAACAGGTGGCGCAGGTCGACTTCGCGCCGCGGGTCAAACGCGGTGACGCTGGCTACAACGGCAAGCCTGCCGTCATCATCAGTGTGCAAAAGCAGCCGGCCGCTGACACCGTGGCGCTGACGCGCACGATCGAGGAGGCCCTTAACGATGTGCAGCGCACGCTGCCGGCCGTCAGCGTCACCAATGTTCAGTTCCGGCAGGCAACGTTCATCGAAACCTCCATCAGCAACGTGCGCCGCGTGCTCGTCGAGGCAGCGGTCGTCGTGGCGGTCGTCCTGTTTCTGTTCCTTATGAATGCACGGGCCACTTTCGTCTCTCTTACGGCGATTCCTGTCTCCATCCTGACAACCGTGCTGGTCTTCAGCGCCTTCGGCCTCACGATCAACACGATGACGCTTGGCGGCCTCGCGATCGCGATCGGCGAGCTGGTCGACGACGCGGTCGTCGACGTGGAAAACATCCTGCGGCGCCTCAGGCAAAATGCGTCACTGACCGAACCCCGTCCCGTCCTTGAGGTCATAGCGAACGCCAGCCAGGAGGTACGTTCGGGCATCGTCTACGCGACTGCCATCGTGGTGCTGGTGTTCGTGCCGCTCTTCGCGCTACCGGGCATCGAAGGCCGCCTCTTCACACCCCTCGGCATCGCCTACATTGTCTCGATATTGGCCTCGCTGCTGACCTCAATCACCGTGACGCCCGTTCTGGCCTCCTATCTGTTGGCGGGGAGACGCCTTGCTCACACCGGGGACAGCTTTGTTGTGCGGTACCTCAAGGAAGGTAACCGCAGGCTGCTCGCCTGGGCCTTCGGTCATCAAAGGCTCGTGCTCGGCGCTGTTGCCGTAGCCGTCGTCATTGCGGGCTATGCGGCGACGTTGTTGCCGCGCAGCTTCCTGCCGCCTTTCAACGAGGGCACGCTTGTGTTGTCGCTACAATATAATCCCGGCATTGCGCTGGCGGAATCGCACCGGCTCGGACTCGTCGCGGAGCGCCTGCTGGCCGAGGTGCCCGAGGTGAAGTCGGTCGGAAGGCGGACCGGCCGCGCCGAGCTCGACGAGCATGCCGAGGGCGTGCATTTCAGCGAAATCGACGTTGATCTAAACCGGTCGTCCCGTCTCAAGACGGAGATTTACGCGGATATTCGCGAACGGTTGTCGGCGCTTCCAGCGTCGGTCGCCATCGGCCAGCCGATCAGCCATCGTCTCGATCATTTGCAGTCGGGCGTGCGCGCGCAAGTGGTGCTGAAAATCTTTGGCCCCGATATCGATGGATTGAGGCAACTGGCGGATACTGCAAGGCAGCGGCTCGTGGCTGTGCCAGGTCTGGTAGACTTGCAGGTCGAAAAGCAGGTGCTCATCCCGCAAGTGCGGGTGCAGATTGATCATGCCCGCGCCGCGCTTTACGGATTGACGCCGGCGGCGATCACGAATGCGCTTGACGCGATGTCGAACGGCCGCAGGGTATCGCAGATCGTCGACGGCAATCGCCGCTTCGATGTGGTGATGCGGCTATCCGATCAGGATCGTTCAACAACCGGACTGCGCGATCTCCTGATCCCGGCCGCGAACGGCTTTGTGCCGCTCAGCGCGCTGGCCGAGGTGGTCGAGACGGACGGGCCCAACCAGATTCAGCGCGAGAACACGCAACGGCGCATCGTCGTTTATGGCAATAGCGACGGACGCCGCGATATGGCGGCGATCGCCGCCGACATCCGACGTATCCTTGCTGAGATGACTTGGCCGCAAGGCTACACGACGCATCTCGAAGGCACGTTCCAGGCGCGGGAGGAGGCGGCGCTACGCATCGGCGCGTTGTCGCTGGTCTCGCTCTTTCTCATCTTCATCGTCCTCTACAGCCGCTATCAGTCGGCCGTGCTGGCGTTGATCATCATGGGCGGCATTCCCATGGCGCTCGTCGGCAGCGTTCTCGCGCTTGCTGTCGCTGGGCAACCGCTATCGGTCGCCTCGATGATCGGTTTCATCACGCTCGCGGGGATTTCGGCGCGCAACGGCATTCTGAAGATTTCCCACTACATTAATCTCGCACTTCGCGAAGGCGAAACCTTCGGCACCGACCTGATCGTCCGCGGCAGCCTCGAACGGCTCAGCCCCGTTTTGATGACAGCGCTTTGCGCCGGACTTGCGCTGACGCCATTGCTGTTCGGCGCAGATGAGCCGGGGCGCGAAATTCTTCACCCCGTCGCCGTCACGATCTTCGGCGGCCTCCTTAGCGCGACGTTGCTCGATACCTTCGTGACACCACTTCTCTTTTATCAGTTCGGCAGGAAGCCGTTGCAGCGGTTGACTGCCAAGCATGCCGGAACCTTAACGCCGGCCGAAGCCTTCTAACCCCAACGGAGACTAACGATGCTGAGATACATTTCTCTTGCCCTGATCCTCGCCGTCACGGTTGTGCCCAACCTCGCCCTCGCACAAGCCAAGAAAGGCAGCAACGGCGGGCCGGTGGTGACCTCGCAAGGCCATCCGATCGAGTTCGTCCGCAAGGGGCTAGATATTACCTTTTATGTCAGCGACGATGACGGATCGCCGCTCGCGACCAAGGACATGCGCGGCCGCGCAACCATCCAGGACGGCGGCAAGACCGTCACCGTTCAACTCAGCCCGAGCAGCCCGAACAGGATGGTCGGGAAACTGCAGAATGAGCTCTCCCCGCAAGCGCGCGTGGTCTTCTCTGCAAGCCTGCACGGTCATTCTCTGACCGCGAGGTACACGGCGGAATAAGCGTTCTGACGGGATGTTGTTGGACCGCGGACGGCCACGGCAACGCGTGGTCGTCCGCAAGGGTCAATCGGTAAGCACCAGAAATCGCATTGCGATCCACCATGTGATCGCGCCGGCTGCCGTCAGGCCTATGGCCCAGGCTAGGATTAATCTGAGGGGAATCGGCCTTCTCATCGAAGGATGTGTACTTCCTCAATCGTGTAACGCCGATTGGGTGCCCGCGTTCCGTTTGCGGCGCGGCTGTTGACGCAACATCAAGTACCTCTGAGGCGCTTTTCGATGCTGAGCATTCTCGCCAACCGTACCTACCGGCACCTCTTCCTGGCGCAGGCGATCGCACTCGTCGGAACGGGGCTTGCGACCGTCGCGCTTGGTCTTTTGGCGTTTGAGCTAGCGGGCGCGAACGCGGGCGCAGTCCTCGGGACCGCGCTCGCCATCAAAATGATCGCCTATGTCGGTGTTGCACCGGTCGCTTCGGCCTTCGCCGATCGGCTTCCGCGGCGGACCATGCTCGTCAGTCTCGATCTGGTCCGTGCGGCAGTCGCGGTCCTCTTGCCGTTCGTGACGCAGATCTGGCAGGTCTATGTGCTGATCTTCGTGCTACAATCGGCGTCTGCGGCGTTCACGCCGACCTTCCAGGCGACCATCCCCGATGTTCTGCCGGACGAGCGGGAGTACACGCGGGCCTTGTCGCTGTCGCGGCTGGCTTATGATCTTGAAAGCGTCGTCAGCCCGATGCTGGCGGTGGCGCTGTTGACGGTCATCAGCTTTCATGCGCTGTTCGCGGGCACCGTGGTCGGCTTTCTGGTTTCTGCCGCGCTTGTGGTCTCGGTGGCGCTTCCCAGTCCCCGGCCGAGCGAGCGTCGCGGCATCTACGACCGAACCACGCGCGGCCTTCGTATCTATCTCGCGACCCCGAGACTGCGCGGCTTGTTCGCGCTCAGCCTGGCGGTTTCGGCCGCAGGCTCAATGGTCATCGTCAATACAGTCGTGCTCGTGCAGGGGACGTTCGGACTTGGCGAGCGCGCTACCGCGCTGGCACTTGCGGCATTCGGTGGAGGTTCGATGCTTGCCGCGCTCGCGCTTCCATGCCTGCTGGACAAGATATCTGATCGAAGGGTCATGCTGACCGCGGCGGCGTGTCTGGCCGTGGCCCTTCTTGCGGGCATTGCCGTGCAGAGCTATGCGCTGCTGCTGACGCTCTGGTTCGTTCTGGGCGTTGCATACTCCGCCACGCAAACGCCTTCCGGCCGTCTTCTGCGCCGGTCGGCGGCTCCGGAAGACCGGCCGACTGTTTTCGCGGCACAGTTCGCACTCTCGCACGCCTGTTGGCTGATGACTTATCCCGCGGCCGGATGGCTGGGAGCGAAAGTCGGCTTCGGCGTGACCTTCGCCGTGCTCTCGGTCGTGGCAGCCGTGGCGGTTACCGCGGCCGCGCGGTTCTGGCCGTCCCATGATCCTGACGAGATCGAGCACGAGCATGAGGGGCTCGCGCCGGATCATCCGCACCTGACGGGAGCGGTCAGCAGTGTCGCAGGCTTTCGCCACCGCCATGCCTTCGTGATCGACAGCCATCATCCGGAATGGCCGAGGTCGGCATGAGCTTTCGTGTGGTTGCCTGAACGATGCAATCGCTCGTGGATTTGCAACGGTGGCTCTACAGCAGCTCGATCGAGGCGTTAAATTCGCTATCGTCTGCCAACGCATCGACCGTCGCCACTCTATTCGCAACCGCATTTCTCTTTGGGATGCTGCACGCCTTGCTGCCGGGACACGGCAAGGCGGTGCTGGCGGCGTGCTATACGGGAAGGGGCCGCCTTCTCGGCGCGCTTGGCTCGAGTGTGCTGGTCATCCTGACCCACGTGGGATCGGCGATTATCCTGGTGCTGTCCGGATTTGCAATTTTGCAGCGAACCATCGGCGGCGCGGGCCGCGCGCCAGTGCTTGAGCGGACAAGTCAGGTCGCGATTGTCGCGATCGGGCTTTGGCTCCTGTGGCGCGCCCTGCGGCCGCACAGCCACGATTCCGATCGGCCGGCGCCCGCACTGGCTTTCGCGGCCGGCCTCGCGCCGTGCCCCTTGACCACCTTCATCATGACCTATGCGGTTGTGCACGGGACCGTCCCGGCGGGACTGACCCTGTCCGGCGCGTTTGCTGCCGGCATGGTGCTGACGGTTGCCGCCTTTCCGATAGTGGCAGTGCTCCTGCGCGAGCAATTCATCGCGTGGGTCGCGGATGCGCCACCGATTGTGCAACGCCTCAGGCATTGGTTGGAAATTGCCACTGCCGGAATGATTGTTCTGTTGGGACTGTATCCTCTTTGGTGGAAATAGCCGCGGCAGTCTTGATGCCGCGTGCCGTCAGGTCCGAAAGGCGGCAAGGCCGGTCAATGCGAGCGTGCGAAAAGCCCTGTTGTTTCGAGCCACCACGTTACGACAGACAGGTAGGCGCCGATCACGAACCGTGCGGCGATCTCCGGCGGGACGGCTTGGCGGCCAGATCGTGCCTTTCGGGATTCGAACTCCCTGCGAAGCAGGTCGAGAAGGATGGCCGCGCCCAACATCCTCAATCCGCTCGCGATCGGCGGCATGAACACCGTTCGACGAGCGGTTTGTTGGCTGCTCGGGGCGGAGGGGCTGGCCGGCGTCTGGCTTGTCTTTTCCTTCGTCATTCCGATGCAGCACATGGCCGCCGGCGGCATGGGTGGCGGCGTGTCGTCGGCGATCGTGCGGGCGCATCAACCGCGTTCCGTCTCTGACGCTTCCGTCATCGACCCGCCCAGTTTTTTGACGATGCGCGAAAACCCGAAAAAACACGCAGCGGAGAATCGACGGCATGCGAGGGGGATCGCGGTGGATAGAGTACGAACGAAAGCGAAAGAAAAGTAGGACGGCCGTGTGCAGATTCTGCACACGAGTGAGCCTTAAATATCTGATTTCGATGAATTTTCGCTCCAGTCCATCATCGGCGCAATGCAGAGCATATGTGATTGATCTAACGGCATTTTTCGAAGGCGCGCTTGGTTTGTCAGGTCGCGTCGTCTGTACTCTATTCTGCGCCACGGCGCGATGCTTTTCCCGGCCTTTTGACGTCTCAGTGCCCAAGAGCGCGCACGCGTTGGCGACCGTCACCTGATTGAAATCGGGTTCGTTGAGGGTCCCAAGTCCGACGAAAGGGGAAGTATCTCAATGAGACATTTCTTTCTTCGCCGTAAGGACGCTGAAGGATGGGCGACCGGCATCGAGCGAACGATCGACCAGCCAAGAGCGCCAGGTCGTCTTGCTGAAGGCAAGGCTGCTGGACCGCGGTCGGATGGTTCACATCAGCAAGGGCCTTGCAGAACCGCTGGTTTCTCTAAGTAGCGGAAGAAAACGGTCGATCATTTCTCCCGTCGTCACCCGATCGACGTGGACACCGATGTTCAGCGCCGCAATGATCTCGCCATCATATCGCAATACCGGAACGGCGACGGAGCGGAAACCGTCTTCCGCTTCCTGGTCGACGAGAGAATAGCCGTGCTTGCGATCAGTGATGATTGTTGCCGTCAGCAGCTGCTTGTCCATGACGGTGTATGAGGTCACTGGCGACAGTTCGAAGCTGTCCACGAGCTTGGCAATTTCGTCGTTGGAGAAACGTCCGAGCAGAACGCGGCCGACGGACGTGCAGAAGGCGGGCAGACGATAGCCAATATCGATTCCGGAGGAAAACACGCGCGCCGGACTGGCCCGCGCGATGAACACGACCTGCCCACCGTCGAGAATCGCCAGCGAACAGACCTCTTTCGCGCGCGTGGAGAGCTTGTCCATGAGCGGCTGCATGACGCTGACGATGTGGTTCGACGCAAGGAAGGAAGACGCAAGAGTCAGAACCTGAGGTGTCAACGCGAACTGACGGCCATCGTCTTCGACATATCCGGTCGTGGCAAGGGTATGGAGAATTCGTCGCGCCGTCGCGCGCGGCAGATTTGCGGCCTTGGCGATGTCGGTGAGGGTCATGCCACGTCGTTCGGTGCCAAAAGCCCGCAAGACGCGAAGACCACGTGCCAGGCTCTCGATGAATTCGGTGCCTTCGGGCCTGACTTCGGAACTGGTGAGGCTATCTTTGAGATCTGTCATAGTCATGCGAGCAATGGTGAGAGCTGGATACAAGACAGCATAATCGATCGCCTATTGCATCATCGGCGTTCGATCCGGCGCGAGCGTCTTCAGATCGAAGGACAGGTCTTCCGCCTGCGCCGGGGACGGCGAGACGGCGCTCGCAATCAGCTTCCTCGCGATCAGCTGATCGCCCGGACGGTTGACGCTGTCGACGGCGACGAGCCGGTCGTTACGATAGAGAAACACCGAAAATGCTCCCTCCTCCAGTGATCCGCGGATGACGTGGTTGGCGTATCCTTCGGAGAGACCGACCATTTGAAACTTGGCGTCGTATTGATCGGACCAGAATCGTGGAACGCTCGTATACGGATGGTATTTGCCTGCGACACATGCGCCAACCGATTTTCCCTGGTCCTGGGCGTGCTGCACAGATTCAAGCCGAATGCGCCGGGCGTTGTGCGGGCTGTAGAAGCTGGTGCAATCTCCCGCGGCCAGGATTTCAGCCGAAGCTGTCCGTCCGATCTCATCGACCACAACCCCATTATCGCAGTGCAGGCCGGCGCTTTCGGCGATTTCGAGGTTCGCGATCCCGCCGATACCGATCAGAATCAGGTCGCCCTGAATGCGGGTTCCGTCGCCGCAGTGGACTTCGGTTCGTGCTCCGCTTCGAAAAACGCGTTGCACGGTCATGCCGAGATGCACGTCCACCCCGTTCGCGCGATGAAGCGCGAGCATTTGTCGCGAAAGTGCCGGCGAAATTGCGCGTTCCATCAGCCGACGCGCGCTTTCAATAACGACGACCTTCTTGCCGAGCTTTCGCGCCGACGCGGCGACTTCAAGTCCGATAAATCCGCCACCGAGGATCACCAGTTCGGAGCACTCCGCGAGGCGTCGTTTCAGGATATGCGCATCCTGCAGGGAGCGGAGATAGGCGACATTCGCGTCCGCCGTCACGGTTGAGAGTCGTCGGGGGCGCGATCCGGTCGTGATCGCCACGCGATCGAACGGAAGTTCGCAGCCATCGTCGAGGACCACCCGACGACCGATCCTGTCGATCCGCTGCGCACGCCTTCCCGGCATGAATCGAACATTGCGTTCGGCGAAGTATTTTTCGCTGCGAAGTAGCAATGCCGTTTCGTCGCTAGCGCCGACGAGAAATGCCTTTGACAGGGGCGGCCGCTGATATGGCAGCATGGATTCATCAGAGATGATCGTGATGCCGTCGGCGTAGCCCAGTTCGCGCGCGCTGGTTGCGATCTGAACCCCTGCATAGGATCCGCCGATAATGACGAGACCTGTCACGTCTGTGTCTCCGGTGTGTGGATGACCAGTTCGTCGAGACCGGCCGGCATCGAGAGTTGGCAGCTCAGCCGGCTTGTGGGCCGTCGTTGCGAAGCGACGGCGTCAAGCATCGACGCCTCATCGTCGCTCGGAGGCGGGAGCCGGTCGAACTGCCCATCGCCGACATAGACGTGACAGGTCGCACAATTCAGGCTGCCGCCGCACTCCGCCTCGATGCCGGGGACGTCGTTCAGGATTGCCGTTCGCATGACATTGGCGCCGGCTTCCACGGCGATCGTGCGTACGGAGCCCTGACAGTTGACGTATCGAATCGCTGCCATCTTGGTCGCCTGTTCGCTATACGAACAAATGTTCGCATGAATTGCTGGCTCTGAATATGTTATGGCGAAGCTCGAGGCAAATTCCAAGCTAAATGTGGTATTTTTGTTATTGCATTGTAGAGCTATTCTAGTATTATCGAACGAATGTTCGCTAGACGAACGAGTTCGGAGATAGGTGGGCTCCGGCCAGGTTCGGTTCAGTTGGGAGTTCTTCCGAGATGATCAGCCAAGAACAGAGCGACTTCCTCACGCGCGTCGGGCCGAACGATCCGGCCGGCAAATTGATGCGGATGTGCTGGCAGCCGGTGGCTTTGGTGGAGGAGCTGCAATCGGAACGTCCGCTCAAAGCAGTCAGGCTTCTCGGCGAGAATTTCGTGTTGTTCCGGGATTCGAATGGAAAGTACGGCCTGGTGGACCGGGACTGCCCGCACCGGGGCGCAGACCTCGCGTTCGGTCGCCTCGAGGACCGCGGTCTGCGGTGTGCATTTCATGGCTGGCTTTTTGGTCCGGATGGACAGTGCCTGGAGACGCCTGCCGAGCCGCCCGGTTCGCCGCTGTGCAAGAACATCAAACAGCGCGCCTTCCCGGTTGTTGAGAGGAGCGGAATTCTGTGGACGTACATGGGTGGCGGCGATCCGCCGGCATTCCCGGAGCTCGACTGCTTCGTGGCGCCCGACGCCTACACCTTCGCATTCAAGGGGTTCATCGAATGCAATTGGCTGCAGGCGCTCGAAGTCGGCATCGATCCCGCGCACGCGTCGTTCCTGCATCGTTTCTTCGAGGACGAAGACCCTTCCGCAGCCTACGGAAAGCAGTTTCGCGGCGCATCGGCCGATAGCGACCTGCCGATGACTCACATTCTGCGCGAGTACGATCGGCCGATCATCAATGTCGAGCGCACTGAATACGGAATGCGGCTGATCGCGCTACGCCAGATCGACGACGAGCGCACGCACGTGCGGGTCACCAACCAGCTGTTTCCGCACGCGTTCGTCATTCCGTTGAGCAAGGACATGACGATCACCCAGTGGCACTTGCCGGTCGATGATACGTCGTCCTACTGGTATGCAATCTTCACGAGCTTTACGGGTCCAGTCGACAAGAAGATGATGCGCGATCAGCGGCTGGAGCTCTACACATTGCCGCACTACAAGTCGCGCAAGAACAAGAGCAATGATTACGGCTTCGATCCCCATGAGCAGCTGACGCAGACCTATACGGGAATGGGGCACGACATCAACGTTCACGACCAGTGGGCCGTGGAGTCGATGGGGCCGATCCAGAACCGCACGAGGGAGCATCTCGGCACGTCGGACAAGGGCATCGTGCAGTATCGGCGGATGCTGAAGCAGGAGATCGAAAAGGTTGCAGCAGGCGGAAAGCCGATGTTGTTCCTCGATGCCGCTCACGCGCGAAGCATCCAGGGGCCAGCAACGATGGATGGCATCGGCCCCACGCAAAGCTGGGAAAGCTATTGGATGGAGGTCGACGTCAATCGGCGTCGCGCCGCGCCTTGGGCGGCTCCGGTGCCCGTTGAGCTTGCGGAGAAAGTCCCGCGCCTTCAGCCGGCCAAATAGAGGCTTTGCGCAACGATGTCGGACAAGCGCTTGTCAGCCAGCTTCGTGGTGAAACACGGCCTTTGGTCGGTGGAACAGCACGAGCAATCGCATCGCCTGTCCGCGACGATCGAAGAGCAGGGCTTGACGACAATTCGTCTCGGCTTTGCCGACCAGCACGGAATTCTCCGCGGAAAAACGATTGCCGCGCGCGAGTTGCCCAAGATGCTCGAAAGCGGCTGCACTGTTCCGAGCACGCTGCTCGCCAAGGACACGTCGCATCGCTCCGTCTTTCCGGTGTTCGCTGCCGGCGGCGGATTTGGGATGAGGGAGATGCAGGGCGCCGGAGATGTGCTGATGGTGGCCGATCCTGGCACCTTCCGCGTCATTCCGTGGGCGCCTTCGACGGGGTGGATCCTCTGCGATCTGTATTTCGGTGATGGACGTCCGGTGCCGTTCTCTACGCGCGGCTTGTACAAGGCGGTGCTTGCGGACCTGGACAAGCGCGGGTTCGCATTTCGGGCAGGACTGGAAGTCGAGTTTCATGTCTTCAAGCTGAAGGACGCAAGGCTCGATCCGCGCGATGCGGGCCAGCCCGGCAGACCGCCGGAAGTGAACCTGCTTTCGCGCGGCTATCAATACCTCACCGAGCAACGCTATGACGAGGTTGAGCCTGTCCTCGAGTTGATCCGGACGAACGTCGAGGCGATCGGCTTGCCGGTGCGATCGCTCGAGGTCGAGATGGGCCCAAGCCAGTTCGAGTTCACGTTCGCTCCGGCGGACGGCCTGGCGCCCGCCGACAACATGATGCTGTTCCGGAACGCTGTGAAACAGATCGCGCAACGACACGGCTATCACGCCACCTTCATGTGCCGCCCGCGGATTCCGAACGTCGTGTCTTCGGGCTGGCACCTGCATCAATCACTGGTCTCGCGGCAGGACGGCAGCAGCGCGTTCATGTCAAGGCGAGCCGATCAGCAATTTTCGGCGCTCGCATCCGGATTTCTTGCAGGGCTCCTCGAGCACGGCCGGGCCTCGACGGTGTTCTCGACTCCAACGATCAATGGTTACAAACGATATCGACCCTACTCGCTTGCACCGGATCGCGTGGCCTGGGCGCGGGACAATCGCGGCGCGATGATCAGGGTCCTGGGCGGGCCGAACGATCCGGCGACACGGTTCGAAAACCGGATCGGCGAGCCGGCCGCCAATCCGTATTTGTACCTTGCATCGCAGGTGCTTGCCGGGCTCGACGGCGTCGATCGTTCGCTAGATCCAGGTCCGTCCGCCGACGTTCCTTATGAGATAGAGGCCAAGCCGTTGCCGAAGACGCTGCAGGAAGCCGTATTCGCGCTGAAGGAAGATCCATTCTTCCGCAAAGCGATGGGCCCCGAATTCGTGGACTACTACGTGTTCATCAAGAATGCCGAGATCGAGCGCTTCCAGATGGAGGTCACCGAATGGGAGCAGGCCGAGTACTTCGACATCTTCTGAGTAACCGCGGAGCTGACGACAATCGTCGCACCGCCGAGCATCGCAGCAAGGGAGGAGACACATGCGACTATATCTTCGGCTACTCGGCGCCTTGGTGGCAACCACCACCGCGTCTGCCGCGTATGCGGATACCGTGAAAGTCGGCGTCATCGGCACGATGTCCGGCACCTACGCCCTGTTCGGCAAGAACTTCAAGATGGGGATCGACGCCTATGTTGCGGGACACGGCAACAAGGTCGGCCCGCACGATGTGCAATTCATCTACCGCGACCTGGATACGCCCAATCCGGCCAAGGCGAAGGCGATTGCGCAGGAGCTTATCGTCAAGGACGGCGTGCAATATCTCGCGGGCGTCTACTTCACTCCGAATGCGCTGGCGATCGCGCCGCTGCTGGAAGAAGGAAAGACTCCCCTGATCGTCATGAATGCGGCGACGTCCGCCATCGTCGAGAAGAGTCCCTATGTGGTGCGGACGTCCTTCACGATGTGGCAAAACACCGTGCCTGCGGCGAAAGTTGCGCTGGAAAAGGGGGCCAAGAAGGTCGCCATCGCGGTGAGCGACTATGGACCCGGCATCGATGCCATGAACGCCTTCACCAAGACGTTCGAGGCCGGCGGCGGCAAGGTCGTCGAATCGATCCGCATGCCATTGAACACCACGGATTTCAGTCCAATCATGCAGCGCATCAAGGACTCCGGCGCCGACCTGATCTTCGGGTTCGGGCCCGCCGGGCCACCCACACTGGGATTCCTGAAAGCTTACGTCGACTACGGCCTGAAGGCCGCGGGCATCAAGATGATGTCGACCGGCGACATGGTGACGGAGCTGGATTTACCGACGATCGGCGACACCGGCCTTGGCTTCCTGTCGACTTATCATTATTCCGCCGCGCACCAGTCGCCGGAGCATCAGAAGTTCATGGAGTTGATCAAGAAGAGCGGCGGATCGGTGGACGAAGTGACGATGACGGCAGTCGCCGCATATGATGGCGCGCACGTCATCTACCGGATGATCGAAGCCACCGGTGGCAAACGCGACCCTGCCAAGGCCGTCGAGGCGGCAAAGTCGCTGAAATGGGTCAGCCCGCGCGGACCGGTGTCGATCGATCCGGCTACTCGACATATTCGGCAGAACGTCTACCTGCGCGTGCTCGAGAAGGAGGGCGGCAAGTACATCAACAAGGAAGTGCAGACCTTCGAAGCCCAGCCGGACTGGGCGTTGTCGAGCAAGTGAACGCAGGAAGCAACCGTCCCGCGACGGCGGCGGGATGGTTCCCTTGGCAAATGTGATGAGTGCGTTGGGATCACTGACTCTCAGGAACGGCCTTGTCTTCCGCTCGGCCTTCGACGCGAGTCCGGCCTCTGCGATCCACGTCGATGGCGGTCGCGTGGTCTGGCTGGGCGATGCTGCCGACGCACCACGTTCCGATAAGATCATCGATCTCGACGGGGCCGTTGTTCTGCCCGGCCTGACTGATGCGCATGTCCATCTCTTTGCGATCGCACAGGCCCGGCTGCAGGTGCCGTTGACCGCTGCCGACGTCTCCAGCCTGCCCGATGTTCTGAGTGCGCTCAGGAAGCGCGCCGATGCGATACCGGACGGCAAATGGATATTCGCCGCGGGAATCGACGAGAACATGCTGGCGGAGCGTCGGCTGCCGCTCAGGTCGGAATTGGACCAGGCAGCGCCGAACAATCCGGTTGTGGTGCGCCGGTTCTGCGGGCATGCCGCCGTCGTGAACAGCGCCGCGCTGAGTGCGCTCAACCTCCCTGATGGAACAGCAGATCCCGAGGGTGGGACATTCGGACGAGCCGCCGACGGCTGCCTCGACGGGATCGCGATGGAAGCCGCGGCCGATGCGATTTTCCGGCGCGTTCCAACCCCTGATCGAAAGGATCTCGCCGCGTCGCTGTGCGCGACGATCATGGATTGCACAAAAATGGGTTTGACGGCGGCGGTCGAAGCGGCGGTAGGATTCACCAACGGATTTGACGACGAGGACGCTGTCTGGAGCTTGCTGCGGGCCGAAGCCCCGCTGCCGCTGCGTCTCGGCTTTATGCTTCAGCTCGATCCGACGGAGGCCAGGGAGCGCGGGTACTCGGCACAGCTTGACCCTGACTGGCAAACTGCGTCGATAAAGTTCTTTGCCGACGGCATCGTCGGCGGTCGGACAGCTGCAGTGAGCGAAGGCTATCTGGACACGCCCACGCGTGGGCTCTTCGTGCGCCCGAAAGAGGAGTTAACCCGCGTAATTCACGAAGCACATCGTGACGGATGGCAGGTTGCCGTGCACGCGATTGGCGACGAGGCCATTGCCCACGTCATCGGCGCGATGGAAGCAGCCCAGCGGGAGCATCCGCGTCTGGACGCGCGTCATCGCATCGAGCACTATTTTGTTCCGCCAGTCGGCGGCTTCGTCCGGATGAGGGAGTTGGGTGCGATGATCGTCACCCAACCGGGCTTTCTCACGCGCATGAACGCTTCGATTCGAGCTGCCTTCGGCTCTCGCGCCGACCGATATTATCCGGGACGTTCGGCGATTGACGCCGGCGTCACTTACGTCGGCAGTTCGGACGCGCCCACCGGACCGTTGTCTCCCTGGGCCGGCATGGTGGAGGCGGTCGATCGCGTTCAGCGTCACGGCCTTGCGATCGGCATGCAGGAGGCGATCAGCAATCAGGCGGCGGTCGCGAGCTACACGCAAGGCGGCGCGTACGCCATGAAGCATGAGGCGTTTCGTGGCCGCCTCGATGTCGGGATGGCCGCAGACCTGATTGCGGTGGATCGAAATCCGTTGAAATGTTCGCCGGCAGGCCTGGGTAAGACCCAAACGCTCATGACCATGGTGAGGGGTGACGTCGTGCACGACGCCTTGTCTGCGTCGGGCGAAAAATGCGGTTCGCGAACCCTATGACGCGCGAGGGAGACGGATGCACACGCTGCTGAGCATATCTGTCGACGCCCTCGCTTACGGCATGGTGCTGTTCATAATCTCCATCGGCCTTTCGATGATGATGGGGCTGATGCGTGTCGTCAATCTCGCGCATGGCGCGTTTGCGATGATCGGCGGCTATATCGCGTCCTACGCGATCCGCGATCTCGGCATGGGCTACGGCGGTGCAATCGTGGCTGCGGTGATCGGCACCGTTCTGATCCTAATGCCGCTGGAATTCCTGCTGTATCGGCGCCTGTACCGAAATGGTGATCCGCTTGTGCAGGTGCTGATGACAATCGGCATCACGTTCGTGATCATCGGAACAGCGAACTTCGTGTTCGGACCCACGCTCAAACTGATTCCGTTGCCGGCTGCGCTGAGCGGTCCGATGGATATCGGATTTCGAACCATTCCGACGCACAGGATTTTCGTGATTGCATGCGGCGCGGCCACTGCGTTCGCGCTGTGGTGCCTTGTGGAGAAGACCAGTTTCGGAATCAAGCTGCGCGCCTCCGTCGATCACGCGGCAATGGCCAGTGCGCTGGGCGTGCGGACGGAGGTCATCTACGCCCTCAGTTTCGCTCTTGCTGTGGCGCTTGGCGCATTCGGCGGCGTGATCGGAGCCGAAATCCTGCCGATCGAGCCGTTCTATGCGTTGCGATACATGGTGACGTTCCTTGTCGTCGTCTCCGTCGGCGGCGCAGGCTCGATTGCCGGCGCACTCGCGGCATCGCTGTTGCTCGGACTTGCAGATACGACTGGCAAATATCTGGTTCCCGATTTCGGCGAGTTCTTCTTCTACCTCGCAGTCATTGCCATCGTATTCGTGTTTCCGCACGGGCTGCTCGGTCGGGCGCAGGCAAAGTGAAAATGAAGATGAACAGATCCGTCATTGCGCTTTCGCCCGCAAGGGACTCCAGTCTGCCGTTCAGGCGCGAGCTTATGAGCGGCGCCGTGATCGGCGCCCTGGGCCTCGTCGCCTATGTGGTCTTTCCGAGCGACCTTGCTTTCCTCACCCGCGTCATAGTCCTGGCGCTTCTGGTGCTGTCGCTCGACCTGGTTACGGGGTATGGCGGCGTGGCGACACTCGGCCAGGCCGCCTTGTTTGGCGTCAGCGCGTACGCGACCGGCGTCGCATGCATCCATGGCGTGACGGATCCAATCGCGCTGCTCTTCATCGGCATCGTCTCCGGAGCCTGCGTCGGCATCGCCTCCGGCGCGGTCATCACCCGCTTCACGGGATTGCCGCAGTTGGTGCTTTCGATCGCGGTTGGCCAGTTGCTCTATGCGCTCGCAAACAAGATGTCGGGCGTCACCGGCGGCAGCGACGGCCTCTCTGGGATATCGCCGGGCGCTGTCTTCGGCGTGTTCAGGTTCGACCTGTGGGGAAGAACGGCATTCCTCTTCTCGCTCTGTGTCCTTGCCGTGATCTTCATGATCCTCGTCAGGATCGTCCGCTCTCCGTTCGGCCTGCTGGTGCGCGCCATCAAGGACGACCCCACCCGCGTCCGCGCGCTCGGCGCATCCGCCTATTTCCCGCTCGTAACGATGTATGCAATCTCCGGCGCGGTCGCAGGCGCCGGCGGCGCATTGACGGCGATCACGACCGGAGTGGTCGGATTGGACAGCCTCAGCTTCGAGCGATCCGCCGAGGCTCTGGTGATGCTGGTTCTCGGCGGCAGTGGAAGTCTTTGGGGAGCCTTGGCAGGCGCATTCGTCGTCCAGGTGTTTGAACACATTGTCGCGGCCACCAATCCGTTCCATTGGATGACTCTTGTCGGAGTGTTGCTGATACTCGTCGTCGTTTTCCTCCCGCGCGGTCTGGTCCACCTCGGGACCCTGCTCATGCGCAAGCTCGCGCGCGGCGGTGCCGGGGAGGAGCGGCAATGATCCAGGCGGCGAAACTGCTCGAAGTGACGGGTTTGTCGAAGTCGTTCGGGGCGATCGTCGTCAATGACGACATCTCTTTCAGCCTGTCATCCGGCGATCGGGTCGCATTGATTGGTCCAAACGGCGCCGGCAAGACCACCTTCGTGAACCTGGTTGCGGGCGATATTTCGCCGACGGCCGGCAAGGTGGCCCTATTGGGCGCGGATGTAACGGCATTAGGCGTGGCGGAACGGGTGCAACGAGGGCTGGTCCGCACGTTCCAGATCACGCGATTGTTCAACAGCCTGACGGTTGCCGAGAACGTCGCGTTGGCCGTGATGCAGCGCAAGCGCCTGACCGGCCGAATGCTCTCCGACCTGACGGACGCAACGGACATCCGTGACGAGTGGGAAAGCCTGCTGGTCGGTCTCGGGATCGAGCATCTGGCTCAGCGGCCAATTCCGCAACTCGCCTACGGCCAGCAGCGGCTGGTCGAGATCGCAATTGGTCTCGCGCTCAAGCCAAAAATCCTGTTGCTGGACGAGCCTTCGGCCGGGGTGCCGCACAATGAATCGCACCGGGTGATCGAGGCCATCAACCGTCTGCCGGCAGAAATCGCTGTGCTGATGATCGAGCACGACATGGATCTTGTATTCCGTTTCGCCAGCCGGGTGATCGTGCTGGCGAACGGACGTGTCATCTTTGAAGGATCATCGGAGCAGGTTGCAAGGAACGAAGACGTGCGCAAAGCCTATCTCGGGAGTTTCGCCCATGCCGGCCGCGTCGCTTGAAGTCGAGGGCCTGAGCGCCGGCTACGGCCAGACCCGGATCATCGAGAACGTCTCGTTCTCGGTTCACGCCGGGGGACGACTCGCAATCTTCGGGCGCAACGGGGTTGGCAAGACCACTCTGCTCGCGACGCTGATGGGGCTTTCGACCGGCTACGGCGGCGCGATCAAGGTGGATGGCTTGGATATCGTCCGGCAACGGACGCCGGTGCGCGCGGCGCGCGGACTTGGCTACGTGCCGCAGACGCGGGACATTTTCGCGTCGCTGACCGTGGAGGAAAACCTGTTCATGGGACTGAAGCGGCGGAGCCGCGCAGCGTTGCAAGAAGCCTATCAGCTTTTTCCGCGGCTGCGGGAACGACGCCAGAATCTCGGGTCGCAATTGTCCGGCGGCGAACAGCAGATGCTCTCGATTGCCCGGACGTTGCTCGGACGGCCGTCCGTCCTTCTCCTGGACGAACCACTGGAAGGACTGGCCCCGGTTATCTGCGATGAAATCATGGAGGCTCTTGCAAGGCTCACACGAGACAGCGGTGCGACCATCATCCTCGTCGAGCAGCAGATCGAGCGTGCGATGGGGTTCGCGGACAACGTCCTGCTAATGGAGCGCGGCCGCGTCGGCTGGTTCGGCAGTGCTTCCGAGCTACGCTCAAACCACGGCCTGATCGATCGGTATATCGGCGTCGGTCTTCACTAGAGTTTGATCCAGCTTCGCTGAATCAGACTCGTCGCTTGCCTGTTTGTTTGGGCATGGTCTATCCGAAGATCGGTATCCACCCCCGATCACGTCGAGGGCAAGCTTTTCGGGATCATGCCCTAGAGAATGGATTGCCGCAGCTGGCTCGGCGTCATCCCATAGCGTTGCTTGAAGTGGCGGTTGAACGTCGATAGATCGTTGAAACCCCAGCGGTATGCGAGAGACGAAATTGGCATCTGACGCATTGACGCGGATGTCAGGTCGATCCTTACACCCTTCAGCCGAGCACGCATAACATGATCTCCCACGCTCGCGCCGGCTCGCGCGAAGACCTTATGAATGTAACGAGCGGATACCCCGAAATGGCGCGCGACCTTTTCGGCAGAAAGATCGGGCTCCGCTATATTTTTTTCGACAAAGTGGACACTCTCCAGGTAGAGCGACGATCCTGCTCCGCTTGGCTCGTCCCGGTCTGCGATGCCGGTGGAAACGGAGCATAAAGCGATGCAGGCGTCATAGAGAGTTTCGACCTCTGACGCAGGCAACTCCATCGCACTCGTCATCAGAGCGCGCATTGTGGCCCGGAGGGCCTCACCGACCGGCCCCTGGGAGACACGCGCATTGCAAATGAGGTCCTCGCGCGAGCTGCCGATCTCCAGATCTCGTTTGGAAATGAGGAGCGACGCAACATGGTGCCGAAGGTCGCCGTATTGCTGCATACTGAAGGGGCGGGCGGTATCGAAAAGGACGATGTCGCCGACACGCAGGCTTTGCTCCCGGCCGCCCTGCTCGAGGAGAGCGCCACCCGAGAGAACAATGTTAAGGTGAACGAAATTCGGATCAACCGTAGTCAGATCCCGAGGCGTTCGCAAAACGAGATGCGGAGTTGCGTTAACGCTCGTCAGCGTACCCGAACCGACTGACAACGTTTCTATGCGCGCCGAGAACTCGCGCTCGCGCGGCCGTTCGGGCGACAACGGCATGAATGAAGAGCAGGCGCCTTCGCGATAGAACTGAAACCGTGCGGAGAGGGCAGCGTGGTGCGTGTCCCAGACGCGCCAGGCGGTTTGACTATGGCCCGTTGCGGGCCTTGAGACGGGGTGTTCTCTCATAGCCCAGAACGGTTCGCCTCCACCCGAGCCGCGTGTCCAGCATCATGCTACGCTTTCAGGCGACACTTACAAGCTGCGAACACGTTTCAGGGAGGTCGACGATGGTCCACAAATCAGGACGCCGCACCTATGTACTGATCCACGGGGCCTGGCACGGCGCGTGGGTATGGAAGGATGTCGCTCCGGCGCTCCGCGAGATGGGTCACACGGTGACGACGCCGACGCTGACGGGATTGGGCGAAAGGCGCCAATCGCGAAAGCCGGGCATTAATCTCGATACCCATACGGAGGATATTCTGGAGCATATCGAGATGGAGGGGCTGGACAAGATTGTTCTTGTCGGCTGGAGCTACGGTGGCATGGTGGCCTCTGAGGTGTTGGCCCGCACGCCGCAGAAGATTGCCTCGATGGTCTACCTCGACGCGTTCCTGCCGGAGCGAGGCAAGGCGTTAGTTGACTACGCCGGGCCTGTCGCCGCGAATTCCGATCTCGAACCGATTCCGCTCGAGGTTTTTGGGGTCACCGACCAGGCCGTGATCGACTATGTCACCCCGCGCCTGACACTGCAGCCAATCGCCACGTTTACGCAGCCGTCGAAGGCGCTGGAAAAGCGGCCAGCGAATATCCCTCACACCTACGTGTTTGCCACGGGCTTCGATCCCTCGCCGTTCAAGCAGTTCCTTGAGAAGGTCAAAGGAGATCCTCAGTTCGACACGCACGTTATGCAAACTAGCCACCTAACGATGTTGACTGACCCAGTCGGGACGACGAACATCCTGGCCAATGCAAAGTAGGCAATGCACGCGAACTGTTCCCTCGGTCGTTGCATCGGCGACCGCTCGTCTCAAATATGGCTTCACGCATGGCGGCGAGCAGGCTGGAACGCCTAAACCATAGGCCAAAATGCGTGGAGCATTCTTAGTGGTCGTCGAGATCACGACTTTCGGGCGGCGCTGGATGCGCGCAGGGCCGGAGGCCTTGGCGCTTTGTGTCCTGATGGTGGACGTGGTCTGGTCAATCGCGTGCCTTGGGTTCTGAGGAGTATGGGTCGCCTGCCTCGCAGGGATGCCTCAGACTAGGCCATCACGCATTGCGGGCGACCAGCTTCAGCGCCGGCATGAATTTGCTCGCCGCGTCACCATGCTCGAGGGCGTAGCGCAAATTCTCGCGCGAGATATTGACGTGTTCTTCGGCGATCGCCTGGGCGCGGCCGCTCTGTCCTCTCTCCATTGCGTCGACGATCGAATGATGCTGGCTATGCGCGATAAGCAGCCATCGCTTTCCCTGTTCGTCCGGTGCGGGACCGGGAACAAGCGCGCTTGGGGCTGCGAACGGCAGCGCGTTGATGGTTTCCATCGCCCGTATCAGTGTTTGGTTGCCTGCGCCCTGCAGGATGAGTTGATGGAAGCGGTCGTTCATCTGCGTGTAGGCAGTGTACCCATCGATCTGCAGCGTCGTGCTGTTGATGATCCCGTCGCCCTCGCGCAGGCAGTCATGCAAGTCGAGCGACAATTGACGCGGCAAACCGTGTTCGGCGATCAGCCTCGCCGCCATGCCCTCGAGCAGCCCGCGCACCAGGATCGCATCGTCTATCTCGACCGCTGTGATCCTTCGCATCATGTAGCCGCCAGACGGCGACTGCTCGATCAGGCCTTCCTTTTCCAGTCTGACAAGCGCCGCGCGGATTGGCGTGCGTGACACCTCCAGCTTGGCGGAGAGCAGCACCTCGGCGAGCCGCTCTCCCGGCGCGAACTCCCCCTTAAGAATAAGGTCGCGCAACTGGACGAGAACGCGTGTTTGCAGCGAAGCCATGCTCTGGTTTCCGTCGATTCGTGTTTTTGATTGTATACATTAAAGAACATCAACTCAATAGAAATCGCGCAAAACGGGCCGATCCGCGTTGACGTCGCGCGTTATGTATCCAATACTTAAGATAAGGGACACATTAGCGGAGGCCGGCATGCGCGATACCTATGATGGGATCATTCTCGGCGCCGGACATAACGGGATGATCGCCCAGGCCTACCTCGGCAAGGCCGGACTGAAAGTCCTTTCGATCGACCGCAGGCCGATCGCCGGCGGCGGGCTCACGACTGAGGAGGAGCCGGCACATCCGGGCTTTCGGCACAACACGCACGCCGTGTTCTGTCGCGCCGTGACGTCGATGCCCTGGTATCGCGATCTCGAACTCGAGCGTCACGGTCTTAGGATGATCGAGCCCGAGATGAACGTTGCGCTTTTGACCAAGGATCACGACGCGCTGCAGTGGTGGACGAACTTTGACAAGACCTGCGAGTCGGTCGCCCGCTTCAGCCGCAAGGATGCTGATACGCTGAGGCGCTGGTACGAGGAGTTTCTTCCAATCGTCGGCAAGATCCTTCGCCCCGAACTGGCGGCGCCGCCACTACCGGCTGAGCAGCGTTATGCGCTTCTTGCGAAAACGGCGGCAGGGCGGCGTCTGCTTGAAGTCTCAAAGATGTCACCTCTCGAGTTTGTTCAGCGGGAATTCGAGCATCCGGTCGTGCAGGCGGGACTGATCTTCTTCAATGGCCTGCGCGAGGTCGACATGCGTGTGAAGGGATTCGGCCATCACATCGTCATGCTGCTCGCGTCTCCTGCCAAGGCGCAAATGCCCGAAGGCGGAACGGCCGAGCTTGGCAAGGCGATCGCTTCGGCGGCGCGCGAGGCCGGCGGCGACATCCTGCTCGACAGCGAGATCAAGCGTATCATTGTCGAGAATGGCCGGGCGGTAGGTGTGGAGACCATGGCCGGCGACGTGATCAAGGCGCGCAAGTTCATCGCCTCGACGTTGAACCCGGCGCAGACATTTCTTGAACTGCTGCAGCCGGACCTGGTGCCTCCGGAGTGGCAGGAGCGGGCGAAGGGGTTCAAGTTCAACCTTGTGGCGCCGCTGATGTCGTTGCACCTGAACCTCAGCGCCCCGCCCGACTACCTGGCGGCGAGGAAGGTTCCGACGGCAAATGACTGCTTCATGGTCATCATGGGGATAGACGACCTTGGGACCTTTCAGCAGATGTTCGAGGCGCACGATCGCGGCATCATGCCGCCGGGTCCGATCCTGTATGGCGCCTGCCAGAGCCGGCATGATCCGACCCAGGCGCCGGCGGGACAGCACACCGCATTCGTCTGGCAGAAGGTGCCGTATCATCTCTACGGCAATCCGGACAACTGGGATCGCTACAAGGACAAGGTCGGGCGCGAGATGCTCGACCAGTGGATTCGCTATGCGCCCAATCTCGCGAAGGACGTGAAGCATGGGTTCACGCGCAGCCCGCGCGACACCGCGCGCGATCTGCCGAACATGGGCGAGGGCGACACGCTGGGCGGCGCCTTCACCAACGGCCAGTATTTCGACGGCCGCCCCTTCGCCGGCGCCGGCACCTACCGGACTTGTCTCGACGGCCTCTACATGTGCGGCTCGGCCACACATCCCGGCGGCAACGTTACCGGACTGCCCGGATACAATGCGGCGCAGGTCATCCTGGCCGATCTAGGCATCGCGGCCGACTGGTGGGCGCCGCCGATTGAAAACCAGATGGAGGCGCTCGCGTGAGCGGAGCGCGTTCCGTTATCGAACATTTCATCGATGCCATCAACAGGCAGGATATCGGAAGCGCGCGCAAAGTGATGACGAGCGACGCGACGATGAGGTTTCCCGGAGGCAATACGTTCACGGACGTTGGCGCGTTCATCGAATGGGCCAAGGGGAGGTACCGTCGCGCCGTCTACACCTACAACAGCCTGGAGCAGTTCGTCGTCGCCGACGCGACAATCGTCTATGCCCGCGGCTCGATCGCGGGCGAGCTGAACGACGGTGAGAGTTTCCAGGGTGTACGTGTGGTGGATCGCTACACCATCGAGCGCGGCCTGATCCGCGACAAGGAAGCCTGGTCCGACATGGCGGACTACCTGCGGCGAAAGGGATCGTAGAGTTCAGATCGACATGCGCAGGACCGAGGCTCCGACCCGCGTTGAAGATGGCTCAAGTCGGCCCGGCGATCCGTCGCGCGGCGGAGTTGCGCTGATCAATTACGTGACCCGAATCCACTTCGGCTTTGGCGCGATCGGCCGCCTGCCGGCAGAACTGCACAGTCTGCAGTTTCGCAAGCCGCTCATTGTGACAGATCCGGGGGTCCAGCGTGTGCTTCCCGGCCTGTTTGCGAAGATCGCCGACGGCGCGCTGTTTGCCGACACACCGCAAAATCCCACCGAAGCGAGCGCCCGAGCGGCCGCGGAAGCGTTCGTTGCCAACCGATGCGACGGCATCGTCGCCATCGGCGGTGGATCGCCGATGGATCTGTCGAAGGCAGCGGCGCTCGTCGTGACGCATGGCGGTTCCTTGTCATCCTACGCGCTCGCAAACGGAGGGCTGGAGCGTATCAGCTCCAACGTACCGCCGATCATCGCGATCCCGACGACGGCAGGTACGGGCAGCGAGGTGGCGCGGGCGACCGTCATCATCACGGATAGCGATGGAAAACTTCCGATCGGAAGCCCGTATCTCATTCCGAAGGTTGCGATCTGCGATCCCGAACTGACGCTCGGCCTGCCGCCAATGCTCACGGCCGCCACGGGCTTCGATGCGCTGTCCCATTGTGTCGAAACGCTTTGTTCACCGAACATCAATCCGCCCGCGGAGGCGATCGCCCTGGACGGTATGATGCGAGCTGTGCGTTACCTCGAGCGAGCGGTTGCGAACGGCACCGATCGCGAGGCCCGATGGCACATGCTGATGGCGTCACTGCAAGGGGCCCTGTCCTTTCAGAAGGGGCTAGGCGCGGTCCATGCCTTGTCACACCCGCTTGGCGAACTGGGCGTTCATCATGGCACGTTGAATGCGATCCTGCTGCCCCATGTTATTGAGTTCAACCGACCGCGAATTGAGGGCAAGCTGCAAATTCTCTCCCGGGCGCTCGGCCTGGACGGCGCCGGTGGCTTGCCTGATTTCTTCCGGGACCTTGCAAGGCGAGCCGGTCTGCCCGCTACCCTATCCGACCTCGGCGTGACGGAGGCCGCTATACGTTCAACTGCGGCGAAGGCGGAGAGAGATTCCTGCAACGCGACGAACCCAGTGCCGCTGAAGGCGGACGAGTATGAGACGATCATGCGTCGCGCAATGCAGTAGAAGCCGGTGCTCGCAGAAGCGAGCGGCAGACAAGGCCTAGACGCGCCAGGCAAACCGTCCGCACCCGGCCCGGCGTCCTGCCTCAGAACTCTTCCAGCTTCCGTCGTTCGTGCTGATTGCGTGCGACCGCCTGGGGCGATTGCCCGAACTCAGCCTTGAATGAGCGGCTGAAATGCGAGGGATCGCTGAAACCGAAGGTGAGCGCGGCGTCAATCACTTGGGCGATATGCCCTTCGGCCAGCGCTTTATAGGTTCCCGCGAGGCGCTGACGCCACAACCAGCGAATCGGCGTCGTGCCTTCCACAGCAAAAAGGCGGCTCAGCGTACGGGGCGCCATGTTCTGGCTCTTCGCAATGCGCGCGATGTCGAGATCAGCATCGTCGAGCCTGGCGAGCAAATAGCGCTTGACCTGTTCGAGCTGTCGCACCTTGCGCGGCGCCAGCCCATTGAGCTCAGTCTCCATCGTCGTTGCGAGGATGTCGAGGGCGGAGGCGCCGATCCGCCGCACCACAACGGGGTTGGTATCAGCCTCCAACCGGCCGAGCTGCCCCATCACCGATGCGGCCAAAGCACCGATCGGGGTTCCTGCGGCAATCCGGCGGGCCACGCATCGGCGCGCCGTCGGCATCCGCGAGATCAGGAGGGGCCGGGGAATCGTCACCATGATGGCGCGATGGCTTTCACGGAATTCGAGCACGAAAGGCTGGGTCTGGTCGTGCAGCACGAGATCGCCTGGGTGCATGTGGGCGGCCCGGCCGTCCTGGGCGAAGGTCGCTGTGCCTTCGAGCGTGAGCCACAGCAGGAAGTCGTCGCGCGAATCCTTGCGGATGTGCGACGCATTCCGGATGATACGAATTGGATCGTCCGGCACCGTGGAGGATACCACGTCGCTAATCAGCAGCGCCCCGAGTGGTTTGACCTGAATCCGCCCGCTGAAGTTCGCTTCGCTCATCCGCCGGCAATCGGTCGTCGAATAATTCTGGCAAGTAACGGCGTGCCAGTGCTCGAACCTGTCGCTAGGCTTCACGGCTGAAAGGCGCGCACCACGCATCTGACGTCACTCCAACGCTGCGTCGTGGAACGGTGAATCTGCCCCCACGGGGTGTCAGCCAACCCGGTGCAAATCGGCCTCGTATTGGCTGCTCAGAGGCCCTTGAAGACTATGTGCGGTCGGTCGTTCTGGCAAGCCGAGTCCATGGCCTGGCACGCCGAGGCAGGGCGGTTCGTGCGGCCAGCTGCTACATTCCGCAACACGATCGACGCCGCGCAACCGGATGGCAGCGTCACGGGAAGGCCCGCCAGGGCGCGCCCGAGCTACGCGGTCTGAAAGCTTGGCGAAACAGAAGGGGTGCGCTCGCAGCATGCGACGCCTGGCGATGTCGGCCTCCGACAACGCCATCACGTGCGATCGTCGACGAGGGGACGCGTGACGACATCACATCAAGAGAAGGAGCAGCGGTCGCCGGCCGCCTCGATCGCTGAGCTGACGGCATCGGAAGCAGTTGCGCAGATCCGGGACGGAAGCCTCAGCGCCGAAGTCTACGCCTCTGGGCTGCTCGCAATATGCCGCGCGAACCAGGATCTCAATGCCTTCACCTGTCTCGACGAGGCGCGCGTGCTGGACGCCGCGCGCCGCATCGACCGCATCCGCGGCCTTGGCGAGCCGCTCGGGATTCTGGCCGGCATCCCGGTGGTGGTGAAGGACAACATCGACACGTTGGGCTACCCCACCTCGGCGGCGACCGCCGCGCTGAAGGGCAATTATCCCGAGCGCAACGCGCCGGTGGTGGCGGCCCTGCTGAGGCACGGCGCCTATGTGTTCGGCAAGGCCAACATGCACGAGCTTGCCGGCGGCGGTACCTCGTCGAACCCCACCTTCGGCGCGGTCGGCAATCCTTACGATCGCACGCGGGTTGCGGGCGGCTCGAGCGGCGGCACGGCAGCGGCGATCGCCGCACGCATGGTACCGGTGGGACTCGGTACCGACACTGCTGGCTCGGTGCGGATTCCGTCTGCCTTTTGCGGCACCGTAGCGCTGCGGCCGAGCACGGCAGGCGGTGCGCGATATTCCCTCGACGGCGTGGTGCCGCTGACGCTTGATCTCGACACTATCGGCCCGATGGCGCGCAGGGTCGCAGACCTCGCGCTGATGCACGCCGCGATCAGCAACGCCCCGCAGCCAAATGCGGCTCAGCTCAAGGGTGCACGAATCGGCATCCCACGGCAGCATTATTGGGAAGGCCTCGATGCTGAGGTCGAACGCGTGACAAAAGAGGTCTTGGTGCGCCTAAAGGATGCCGGCGTGACCTTGGTCGATGTCGACGTCGGTGCGTATCTTGCAGAAGCGGACGACACCTTCTGGACCCTCATCAATGCCGGCATGCGCGACGACCTGGCTGGCTACTTCAAGCGCCATGCGCTCAAGCTCGATGCGGAAGCAGTGATCGACGCCATCGCGAGCAAGGACACCTGGCGCCTGTTCCAGCTGGCGCGCACGGCGCCGCTGTCCGCGGAGGTGATCGCGAATGCCCGCGGCGCCGCTCGCGCACGCATCGGCGATGCCTATGACGCCCTGTTCCGTGCCCACGGTCTCGCCGCGATCGCATTCCCGACCGAGCCGCTTCCGGCGCCGCGCATCAGCGTGGACGGCGATACGTTCGAAGACGAGGTCGACGTCGGCGGCAAGTCGGTCAGCAAGCTCGAGGTCCTGATCCGTCACACGCGGTTCACCTGCGCGCTCGGCGTGCCGGGACTGAGCCTTGCCGCCGGGCTCACCGCGGCAGGACTACCGGTTGGCCTCGAGCTCGATGGGCGTGCCGGCGACGACGTCGATCTGCTCGGCCTCGGCCTTGCTGTCGAGGCCGAGATCGGGCGGCTGCCACCGCCGGACCTTCGGCTCGGATCATAGGCGGAGGCGCATCCGGCGGTACGCCGGCGTGCCGATCAAGATAACGCACCATCACGTGCAACGGGGAGGTTTCCATGATTAGCAGACGTGACGTGTTGAAGACCGCGACGACGGGTGCCGCGGCGCTCGGATTCATGCAGACTTTGCCGATCCGCGCGGGTCATGCCGCCGACAGCATCAAGGTCGGGTGTCTGCTCGATCTGTCGGGGCCGTTCCAGGTATTCGGACAGCCGAAGCTTCATGCACTTCAGCTCGCGATCGATGAGATCAATGCGCAAGGCGGCCTGCTCGGCAAGCAGGTCGAACTCGTGCACTACGACACGCAGTCGAACAACAAGCTTTACGCACAATTCGCGCAGCAGCTCGCGCTCAAGGATCGCGTCGTCGCCGTTCACGGCGCCATTACCAGTGCCGCGCGCGAGGTCATCCGCCCGATTTTCTCTCGCGTCAGGATTCCCTATTTCTACAACATGATCTATGAAGGAGGGGTTTGCGACCGCAACACCATTGTCACCGGTCCGACGCCGCCGCAGCTTCTGGCCAAGATGATCCCCTATGTGATCCAGAAGGCGGGGCCCAGGATCTACACGGTCGCCGCCGACTACAATTTCGGCCATTACTCCGCTCAGTGGGCGGCGCAGACCGCCGGCAAGAATGGCGGCGAGATCGTCGGCGCTGATTTCGTGCCGCTCGACGTCAACAATTTCGGCGCCATCATTACGAAGATTCAGCAGGCCAAGGCCGACGTCGTCTATGGCGTTCTTGTCGGCCCGGCGCATGAGGCATTCTACGGCCAATGGGCCGCCACCGGGCTGAACAAGAAGATCTCTCTGGCCAGCCATACCTTCGGCGACGGCGGCGAGGATCTGCGGCTGCCGAAGGAGGTCACCGAAGGTATCATCACCTGCAAGAACCTGTTCGATGCGGTGGACACACCAGCCAACCGCGCATTCCAGGCGCGCTGGAAAGCCAGATTCCCCAAGGACACCTTCATCGGCACGCTCGCGCCGGCGGACTATCAGGGCATGCTGCTGTGGGCGGAGGCAGTCAGGACCGCGCAGTCGGCCGACCGCGACGCAGTGCTCCAGGCGCTCGCCGCCAGCGCGTCGCTCGACGGCCCGAGTGGCAAGGTGCGGCTCGATCCGAAGACCAACCATTGTCTGCTGGACATGCGCCTCGCCGAGGTCAAGGCAGGCGCCTTCGTCATTCAGCAAACATGGCAGCAAGTGGCGCCCGTCGTCGACGACGATCGCTGCGATCTTGTGACGAATCCCGGCACGAACCGGCAGTTCGGTCCGAAGAGTTGACGCGACGCTCGGAGGGGCATCCATGGAACTGGCGATCGTCACGGCAATCCACGTGATGTACGCGGTCGCGAGTCTGTTTCTCGTGGCTGCGGGGCTCGCCGTCATCTTCGGCATGATGGGGGTGATCAACTTCGCCCATGGCGAATTTCTGATGGTCGGCGGCTTCGCCTTCATCCTGGCGGTGCGCGCCGGCATCAACACGTGGCTGGCGATGTTCGTGGTCGCGCCCCTCGTCTGCGTGGCGCTGGGCGGCGTGGTCGAGCGGTTTATCATCCGTCATCTCTATGGACGTACGGTTGACACCATTCTCGCGACCTGGGGATTGAGCCTGCTGCTCGTTGGGATCGCGTCGGTCACGCTCGGCTACGATCAGCGCGGCGTCAGCCAGCCGTTCGGCTCGGTTGTGATCGGCGATTATCTCGAGGGCGGCTACACCTTCTTTGTCATTGGCGTCGCAGCGGCGATCATGCTCGTGATTCATGCGCTGCTGCGCTGGACGAGCTTCGGTCTCGTCGCGCGAGGCACCATGGAGAACGCCGCGATGGCGGCAGCGCTCGGCATCAACGTCCGGCGGATCTATGCGATGACTTTCGGCCTCGGCGCCGCGCTCTCCGGCGTCGCGGGCGCTGTGCTCGCGCCGATCGCCGGGGTGATGCCGGTCTCGGGGACGATCTACATCGGCAAGGCCTTCATCACGGTGATCTCGGGCGGACCGTTGCCGCTCGCCGGTTCGGCCCTGGCCGCGCTTCTGCTCGGCACCGTCAACGAACTGATCACGATCGTATCGACGCCGGTGGTCGGCGAAGTGGCGCTGCTCGCCACCGCCATCGTGCTGCTTCGCTTTCTGCCCTCCGGGATCACCGGGCGCTTCTTTCGTGGTGGAGTGTGATGACCAGCAAGCTCGCCGCCGCCTTTCTCCTCGGTCTTGTCCTGTTGTGCGGCGTACCCTTCCTGGTCGAGACCTACACCCTGTTCAACCTGACCGTCTTTGCGGTCATGGCGATTTTCTCCCTCAGCCTCGCGCTCGTGTGGGGCTTCGTCGGAATCCTGAGCCTTGGCCAGTCGGTGTTTTTCGGCCTGGGCGCCTACGCCTATGCGATCACGGCGATCAACTTTGCTGACAGCGGCCCGGCGATTGCGGCCGCAATCGCCGTTCCGGCTCTGCTTGCCCTCGTGATCGGCTATTTCGCGTTCTTCGGCCGAGTGACGAACGTCTACTTCGGCGTAATCTCGCTGACCGTCTCGCTCATCTTCTACAGCTTGGTCAATAGCACGTCCGGGCAGTCCTACTCGATTGGCAATGTGCCATTGGGCGGTTACAACGGCATTCCCTCGGTGCCGCCGATCAATTTGCCGTTCATGCCGGAAGTTACACTCGGCTTCGACGGGATGTATTACGTATCCGGTATCGCGCTGCTCCTGGTCTATGTCGGGCTCCGCCTGCTCTTGGCCTCGCCGTTTGGGCGGATCTGCGTCGGCGTACGCGAAAGCGAGACGCGGGCCGAACTGCTCGGCTTCGACGCGCGCAAGTACAAGCTCGGTATGTTTTGTATCGGCGCCGCCATCGCCGGGTTCGGGGGCGCCCTGTTCGCCGCGTGGGGATCCTTCGTGGGCCCGGATTCGTTTTCGCTTGGTTTCGCGGCGCAGTCCATCATCTGGGTGATGTTCGGCGGGCTCGGCACGTTGGCCGGACCGCTGGTCGGGTGTGTGATCCTGCAGGCAATTACGACGTGGCTCGGTCAGGCCAAACTCGCCGATCCGAATATCGTGCTCGGCGTGATCTTCATCGCTTCCGTGCAGCTTCTCCCGCAGGGCGTGGTCCCAGCGCTGGACGATGCTTGCCGCAAGCTGCTGCGGCGCCGGTCGCGGAGCAATGCACTATGATCCTCGAGGCGCGTCAGCTTTGGTGCAAATTCGGTGGCGTCGCCGCCGTCGCCGGCGTTGATTTCCGGCTGGAAGAAGGGGAGGTTCGCTGCTTGATCGGCGCCAATGGTGCCGGCAAGAGCACCTTCTTCAAGATGCTGACCGGACAGTTGCGACCGACCTCAGGCACCATCACCGTGATGGGGCGCGACGCGACACGCCTCGCCTCATTCGAACTCGCCCGTCTCGGGGTCGGCATCAAGATGCAGCTGCCAACGCTGTTCAACGGCCTCAGCGTGCGCGAAAGCCTGATGTTGGCGGCACACCGGTCGCTCCGCTGGCGGCAGGCGGGCGCGGTCGCAGAGGCAATGCTGGCCGAGATCGAACTCGAAGCCCAAGCCGACACCCACGTCGGGCTGCTCTCGCATGGCCAGCGGCAGTGGGTCGAGCTCGGCATGGTGTTGGCGTCCGATCCGAAGCTCGTCCTCCTCGATGAGCCGGCGGCCGGTATGACCCAGGGCGAGGTCGAGAAGACGATCGCCCTGATCGGCAGATTGCGCGGACGCCGCACCGTCGTCGTGGTCGAGCACGACATGCACTTCGTCGGGCGGATCGCCGAGAAGGTAACCGTGTTTCATCGCGGACAGGTGCTCGCGGAAGGCACCATGGACATGATGGTGCGCGATCCCAAGGTGCGCGAGGTCTATCTCGGACGAAAGGCAGGTGGCCAACATGGCTGATGCGGTGCTCTGCGTTGTGGACTTTCGGGCGGGGTATGGCCGGATTCCGGTGCTGCAGGGCGTGACCTTTGCAGTGCGGCCAGGCGAGACCGTCGGCATCCTCGGCCACAATGGCATGGGCAAGACCACGCTGATGAAGGCACTGGTTGGCCTCGTCCCCTCCACGGGCGGGCGTGTCGTCATCAGCGGCGAAGACGTCACCGGGCAACCGACGCATCAGCGCGTGCGGCGGCGTATCGGCTATGTGCCGCAGGGTCGCGAGATCTTCGCCAAGCTGACAGTACGTGAGAACCTGATGCTGGCGGCCGGCGCGGCTGGAATCCCGCCGCGGCTCGCGGTGGAGGCCGCGGTGCGCGACTTTCCGGTCCTCGGCGAGCTGCTCGAGCGCAAGGGCGGCGCACTGAGCGGCGGGCAGCAACAATTGCTTGCTCTGGCCCGGTCGCTGTGCGGCAAGCCGGATTTGTTGTTGCTCGACGAGCCGACTGAAGGGATTCAGCCTTCCATCGTCGAGGAGATGGAGGACCACCTCATGCGTCTGGCGGCCGCGGGCCTCGGCATCGTCGTCGTCGAGCAGGACCTCGACTTCATTTCAACCCTCGCGAGCCGCGTGCTCGTGCTGCAGAAGGGTCAGATCATTCGGGAAGTCACGCCGTCGGCTCTGCACGATCCGGCGATGATCGACGAATTCATGGGGATCAAGCCATGACCTATGCTGCATTTCCATGACACAAGTTTGGAAGGGGCGAGTTGACACCACGTCATTGTAGATCAATTCTCTTCGCTCGTTTCTGTCGATCAGTGCCCTGACGTGAACGCGTTGACCAACCACAATCACAAAAGCGCGCCACGCATCTCCCCAGCTTCGATAGAACCATTCGTCCTCGATCCGCCGGTTGTTTTGAGCCGGCTATCACGGCCGGCGCCGCACCCCGCCAGAGCGGGACGAGATTTAGGTCGATCGTGTCAAAGCCACACCTCGGCGTCATCCCCGCCATAGGCGTGCAAGCACGCCGTTCTCCGAACGCCTATCGCGAGCATGACGGTGCGATCCTGGTCGATCGCATCGCGCTCTATAATAGCTACTCCGGCGCAATTCCCGCCTCGGTGATCATCGCGCTCCAGCGTCCGGCGTCGTCGACGATCTTCTTGCCCAGCTCCTGCGGGCCGACGAACGTCAACGTGCTGCCGATGCGCGCCGCATGCTCCTTCACTTCCGGCTGCTCCAGCGCCTTGCGCAGCGCGTCCGCGACGAGCTGGATCACCTCCTTGGGCGTGTTCTTCGGTGCGAGGACGCCGGACCAGGTCGAAAGGTCAACGCCGGGCGCCGTCGTTTCGTGGAATGTCGTAACCTGCGGGTAGGCCGGATTGCGGTCCTTCGAGAAGAACGCCACCGGCTTCAGTTTTCCGGACTCGATCAGCGGGCCGGCGCTAGGAACGTCCGCGACGACAAGTTGCACGTTGCCGCCGAGCACGTCGGCAATCGCCTGCGGCGTGCCGCGATAGGGCACGCCGACGATATCGATCGCCGCGCGCTTCTTCAAAAGCTCGACCGCGATCTGCCCGCTGGCGTTCGCGGTGCCGATGTTGATCTTGCCCGGATTGGCTTTCGCGTAGGCGATCAGCTGCGGCAGCGTTTCGATCCCGAGCTCGGGGCGCGCCACGAACAACGGTGAGCCGCTGTAGAGCTGCGCGATCGGTTCGAAATCCTTCAACGGGTCATACGGCACTTTCTTGTAGAGGAACTGAACGGTCGTGTGCGGGGAGTTCGTCGTAAAGAGCAGCGTGTAGCCGTCGCCCCTGGCGCGGGTGACGGTTTCCGTCCCATTCATGCCGTTCGCGCCAGGACGGTTCTCGACCACGAATTTCTGACCGAGCTGGCTTTCAAGATGCCGTGCAAAAATTCGCCCGAAGGCATCGGTGGCCGTCCCGGCCGGATAGGGCACGACCATGGTGACGACCGTGGTCGGATAGGCGGTCGCCACCGCGACGCCCGCCAGCGGAAAGACCGCCAGCAGGACAAGGCAGGCCCATCGTCGAAGGTTCAATCGCATGGTCTGCTCCCCCGGTTGTTGGTCGATGGTTTAGTCGTCGATGATCGCCACGGCGCGACACCAGCCGGCCGACGCGCGTTCGATCTTCACCGGGAAGCACGATACCATAAATCCGTTCGAGGGAAGCTGCTCGAAGTCGTGCAGTTTCTCGATGTGCGAGTAGTCGATGTGGCGACCGGACTTGTGGCCCTACCAGATGAGGCTCGATCCTTCGTCGGGATGTACTTCTGCGCCTTGAAAAAGAACGGCGCGCCCCAGCTCTCCGTCGATGCCGGTGATGCGCACGCCGCGCTCCGGCAGATACATGGTCGCCTCATAGTCCATGCCGCAGCCGGCGTGTCGCGGCAGCATTGCGGGCAACTCGCCACGCAGGACAATTGCGAGATTGCGGTGACGCTTTATCGACCCAGAGGAGGTCGGATGAATTGCTTGATCTTCTGGCGCTGCGCTGACGGCGCTCGCGATCCGCCAGGCGCGCGACAAGGGGCTCTACGCCGGTTGAGCTTACCTGTCGCCGTACACCGGCAGTTTCGGAAGCTGCACGTAGACCGTCGTGTCCGTGAACGCCACCAGTTCATGACGGTCGCTGACGTCGCCGGGAGGCGTGTAGAGGTAGTCACCCTGCTGCAACCTGATGCCGTTGACTTCGCATTCCCCTTCGAGAATCAAAAGCTCTTCGCCGCCGGGATGATAGTGCGCTCCGCCACGGGTCCCCGCGGCAAAGCGGGTAATCAACGTCACTCCCTCGCCTGCACCATGACTGCGCAGTACGGTGAAAGTTACACCGGGCGTTGCCGCCGGCTGCCAGCTGCGATCGGATTTCCTGCTGGGATTGGTCACGACGTTTCCTTCCTGCGATTGCGGACCGTTTGGCTAACGGCGCTGCTGCTGCTCGCGCCCCGGGCGCGCTTCAGGGCGTCGACGATGCGTGGCAGCACGTCGCGCGTGTCGATGTCGAGATCATCGAACTCACCGTCGGCGACCGCGTCGCACAGCCGTTCAATCGTAAACAGCGCCGCGGCCGCTTCGGCGCGATCGATATTCTTTCCTGAAAGCCGAACCAGCGCCTCGAGCTGCCGCTCGCGGCTGACCGCCCGCGCCGTGCGGACGCGGGGCTCCTCCACCGCAAGCAGGCGCAGGCTGCTTCGGAACACACGCCACTGGACGTGGTGCTGAAGAATGGCCTTGGCGACCGCAACCTCGGAGACACCCGATTTTGTCGCGCGCGCGACGGCATGCCGTTCGCTGGCCTGCCAGGCATCGTAGGCGGCAAGGAAGATATCGATCTTGTCCTCGAAGTGCCGGTAGAAGGTCTGTGGTGCAAATCCCCCGATCTTGGCGATCTTGTTGGTGTTGGTGCCGTGATAGCCGACGTCGTTGAACTCGCGGCCCGCCGCTTCCACCAGGATGTCGCGGGTGGTTCTTTCAGTTCCGGCGACGTTCTTCTGCTTGATGGCGATCATTCCTGATCCCGGAATTGCGATTCTAGCTTTTCGGAGCCGTGCGGCTCCGGATGGCGTTGGTCGATACGAGCACGAGCGCTCCGGCCAGCGCCAGATCCTTCAGGAAGGCGGTACGCTCGTTCCGGTCCTGCAGGTTCAAGTGAAAGATCAGCGCCGCTACGGTGCAGAAAATGGCCAGCGCGCCAGCTGCCCACGGCACAAAAAGCCCGAACAGCAATGCGGCCCCCGCGCCGACCTCCAGAACAACGACGAGCGGAAGAAGAATTCCCGGCACGCCCTTGGACTCCATGTAGCCCTGAACCGCCTGCCAGGTCAGCACCTTGCCGACGCCTGTCGCGATGAAGAGCAGGGCCAAGAACGCCCTGCCGACCACCTGGAGCACCGAAATGGCCTTGTCGTTCGTCATGGTTCCTCCGCAAACTGTGATTGTCACATCACCTATTTTGTTCATTTTTGAATACTTCTTCCGTAATACTGGCATCGTCAAGTGATTTATTTATCACCTTAGAAGGGAGAAGCTATGAACGCCCCCCATATCGCGCCCGTTGCGCCACCCATTTCCGATGGGCAGCCATGATCATTCGTGCCGCCGGTGCCGATATCGCCGTTCGCCGGCATGGCAAAGGACCGCCGGTCGTGTGCTCGCACGCCATTGGGCATGACGGCCGCGACTTCGATGCGCTGGCGGCCCGCCTCGGCCACGCCTTTGAGTTCGTCATGATCGACTGGCCCGGCCAAGGCAACAGCTCCCCGGACAATGCGGGCGTGAGTTCGCAGCGCTACGGTTCTATCCTGATGGACATCCTGTCGATCCTCAAGCTGCAGGACGTCATCCTGCTCGGCAATTCCATCGGCGGCGGAGCGAGCATCGTCGCGGCCGCCAGACAACCCCAGCGGGTCCGTGGACTTGTCCTTTGCAACACGGCGGGACTGGCTCGCCCGGGGCTGCTCGCGCGCATATTCTGCCGCAGCAAAGCAAAATTCTTCGAGCAGGCGGAACGTGGCGTCGCGGACTTTCCGCAGAAATTTCGGAGCTACTACGAAAAGCTGGTACTCCCCAGCGCCCCGGCGGCGCAGCGCAGGGAGGAGATCATCGCCACGGCCATGAAGGTCGGGCCGATCATCCGTCAAGCCTGGTTGAGTTTCACGAAGCCGGAATCGAACCTGCGGCCACTGGCGTCCACCATCCAGTGCCCGGTCCTGATCGCCTGGGCGAGAAACGACAGAGTGAACCACTGGCTTTTCTCCAGGGCCGGCGTCCGGATGTTTCCGAAGCATCGAATTGAGATGTTGCCGGGCGGTCATTCGGCATTCCTGGAGGCGCCAGCGGAATTCGACGCCGTCTTCCAGGACTGGGAAAGCAGTCTAGCCGGGTAGCCGTATTTACCGGCAACTATGCTCAGCAGACGCCGCCGCGTTCGTTGCTCATCGCTTCGGCATCAGGCCCGGATTGTTGTCAGGCCACTTCGCGATCTCCGACTCATCGATATTGAGATGCTGTGCGACCAGTTTCGGAGGCGTGTGGGTAAGCCAGTTGGACAAGGAGAATTCCTCGTAACGAGGTGCGCGGAAGACGCCGACGAATTGCAGGTCGGTGTCGCCGGTGTTCTCGACATAATGTCCAAGGTTTCTCTTGACGTAACCGATGTCGCCGGCGGCGAAATCCATCGTTACCGCCTTGGGGCCGGAGTTGAAAACCGTCATGCGCCCCTTGCCCTTGATGTAGTACTGCCACTCATCCGCATTCGGGTGCCAATGCATCTCTCGCACGCCGCCGGGTCGAACGGTTACCAATGCTGACGCCATGGTCGTGGCGACGTTGAAGTTTGTGCTGTCAGCAACATGCACAGTGCCGCCCTCGGAATTTTTGGAGCGAGGGGAGGACCCAAGCGGAAAAATGAATGGATGAGGCGGTGCGGCCGTGGCCTTGCGGACGGCCGCGCGATCGGCCGCGAGGTCACCGGGCACGGTGCCCTGGAAGATCCAGAGATTGTTGAGCGGAATATTCGCAAACGTCTGCGCTGGAACGCCGAAATTCTTGGCCAGCACCTCGGGCGGTGTATGCGCGAACCAGTCCGTCACCAGCAGTGTATTGAATTCGTCGGCATGACCGTCATCGAAGCAGATCACGAACTCACAACCGTCAGGACCAAGCCCTTGCAGCGAATGCGGAGAGCCGGCCGGAAAGTACCAGATATCGCCTTGCTTCACGTCGGCAACATAGGGCCGGCCCTCCGCATCGAGAATCGTGACGCGACAATTGCCGTAGGTCATGATCGCCCACTCGGCTGCCTGATGCCAGTGCAGCTCACGGATTCCACCGGCGGTCAGCCGCATGTTGACCCCGGATATCTCCGTCGAAATTGCAAAGTCATCCACCGTGACCTGGCGCGCCCAGCCGCCGTTCTGAATGCGCTTCGGTGAGTTGCTGAATGACGCCCACGTCCGTCCCATGCCGCCGATGTCGGTGGGCGGCGGAGATTGCGCCGATGGAAACTGCGCCCCGATCGCCGGGTTCTGCGGTCCGGGATCTGTTACGCCCCTGGCGTTGATGGCGCCCTGTGGCGGTTGGTCGGGATTGCCGAATGAGGCAGCTTGCGCCGCCGTCGTCACCACGCCGGCGGCAGAGACCGCGAGCGCATCTCGTCTCGAGAACATGGTCGTCACCCTGAAGCTGATGGTTGAATTTGCAGCTTGGCAGGCAGGCGCCTCCCTACGAAGTCTTCGTTACCCTTCGCTGGACAAAACATAGCGCGTTCGAACAGGTGCCCAAGTAAATTCGCTTTTACTCTTTGTGCGGCAATCCATCACAGGCGGCTGCGCTGAAGCATTCCGTACAGATCGCGTGGGTCGTCGGGATCTGCAAGCAAGTCTAGTTTGGTGAACTTGCCGGTGCGCTCAAGCTGATCGCGCACATAGCGCAGCGATGAAAAGTCCTCAGTTGCGAACCCGACGCTGTCGAAAATCGTGATTTGCGCCGCGCTTTGGCGACCGACGGCAGAACCCAGAATGACCTCCCACAGCTCAGTGACGGGATGTGTGGTTTCCAGTTGCTGGATCTCCCCTTCGATGCGGGTCTGCGGCGTGTATTCGACGAAGATATCGGAGCGGAGCAGGATGTCCCGGTGCAGCTCGGTCTTCCCTGGGCAGTCGCCTCCGATCGCATTGATGTGAACGCCCGTGCCGACCATGTTGTCGGTGAGGATCGTGGCAAACTGCTTGTCCGCCGTGCAGGTCGTGATGATCTCCGCACTCTCGATGGCCTCTTGGCTGGAGGAGCAGGCGATGACGGAAAGCCCGCTTGCAGCGAGATTGCGCACCGCTTTGGTCGTCGCCGCTGCGTCGATGTCGTACAGACGCACCGCTTCGATGCCGCAGATCGCCCGGAAGGCAAGCGCCTGAAATTCGCACTGGGCGCCATTGCCGATGACGGCCATGATTCGACTGCCCTTTGGCGCCAAATATTTGGCCGCCAGCGCGGAGGTCGCCGCCGTACGTAGTGCAGTCAGAATGGTCATCTCCGACAGCAGCACCGGGTAACCGTCGCCGACATTCGACAACATGCCGAACGCGGTTACGGTCTGCCGCCCTTTGCGATGGTTGAGCGGATGGCCGTTGACATACTTGAATCCATACTCGAGACCGTCGCTGGTCGGCATCAGCTCGATGACGCCGTTGCGCGAATGAGCCGCGATCCGGGGAGTTTTGTCGAACAGCTGCCAGCGGCGGAAATCAGTTTCGATATAACCGGCCAGTTCGAGCAAGAACTGCTCAACCCCGATGTCGTTCACGACGCTCATCATATCGTCGACGCTGACAAAGGGCACGAGACTCAACGGACCGGGGGTTGACACCTCAATCTCCTCTCATGAGGGCGGAGGCCGAAAACTATCGCCTCCAAACCGTCTCGAACCAGTTAGCGTCGGCGTAGACCACCTGGCGATAAAGAGGTCCCATGCGCTACGACGTCAGGCCGGGCAGATCGAGTCCGTTGGTACGGGCACATGCAATCGCACTTTCATAGCCCGCATCGGCATGACGCATGACCCCCGACGCTGGATCGTTCCAAAGCACGCGCTCGATGCGGCGTGCAGCTTCCGGCGTACCGTCGGCGACGATCACCATGCCGGCGTGCTGCGAATAGCCGATGCCGACGCCGCCACCGTGATGCAGCGAGACCCAGGTGGCGCCGCTGGCACAGTTGAGCAGCGCATTGAGCAGCGGCCAGTCGGACACAGCATCCGAGCCATCGCGCATCGCTTCGGTTTCGCGGTTCGGGCTTGCGACCGAGCCGCTGTCGAGATGATCGCGACCGATGACGATCGGCGCTTTCAACTCGCCGTTCGCCACCATTTCATTGAACGCCATGCCGAGCCGGTGGCGATCGCCAAGGCCGACCCAGCAGATCCGCGCCGGCAGCCCCTGGAACTTGATCCGTGCTTTCGCCATGTCGAGCCAGTTGTGAAGGTGCTTGTCGTCCGGCATAAGCTCCTTGACCTTTGCGTCGGTGCGGAAGATGTCTTCGGGATCTCCCGAGAGAGCCGCCCACCGGAACGGCCCGATGCCGCGGCAGAAGAGCGGACGGATGTAGGCGGGGACGAAACCGGGGAAATCGAACGCGTTCTTCAGCCCCATATCCTTCGCCATCTGGCGGATGTTGTTGCCATAGTCGAGCGTTGGAATGCCCTGGTTGTGGAAGTCCAGCATGGCCTGGACGTGGTTGACCATGGAGGTCTTGGCCGCCGCTTCAACCGCTTTCGGATCGGCGTTGCGCCTCGACTCCCACTCGGCGAGCGTCCATCCCTTCGGCAGGTAACCGTTGATTGGATCGTGCGCACTCGTCTGGTCGGTGACAATGTCCGGCTTGACGCCGCGGCGAACCAGTTCGGGAAAAATATCGGCGGCGTTGCCGAGCAGGCCGACCGAGACTGGTTTCTTGCTCTCTGTCGCCTGCGCCATGGTCGCGAGCGCCTCATCAAGCGTGCTTGCCTGCCGGTCGAGGTAACCCGTGCGCAGCCGCATCTCGATACGACTTGGCTGACACTCGATCGCGAGCATCGACGCGCCGGCCATTGTCGCCGCAAGTGGCTGGGCGCCGCCCATGCCGCCGAGACCCGCTGTCAGGATCCACTTGCCCGCGAGGCTGCCGCCATAGTGACGGCGCCCCACCTCGACAAAGGTTTCGTACGTCCCCTGCACGATGCCCTGGCTGCCGATGTAGATCCATGATCCGGCCGTCATCTGCCCGAACATCATCAGCCCGAGCTTGTCGAGTTCATTGAAGTGATCGAGCGTCGCCCAGTGCGGCACCAGATTCGAGTTCGCGATCAGCACGCGCGGCGCATCGGAATGGGTGCGGAAAATTCCGACCGGCTTGCCTGATTGAACGACCAGCGTCTGGTCGTCATCGAGCTTGCGCAGTGAGGCGACGATCCGATCGAAACTGTCCCAGTCGCGGGCTGCACGGCCAATTCCGCCATAGACGACAAGTTCGCTCGGCCGTTCGGCAACATCCGGATCGAGATTGTTCATGAGCATTCGGAGCGGGGCTTCCGTCAACCAGCTCTTGGCGCTGATCTCAGACCCATGGGGTGCTCGGATCGTGCGGTCGTTGTCCAGTCGGCGGTTCATGACAAAAGACCTCTCTCGGCAAGCATTGGAAACGGGTTCTTCTCGAGCACCAAAATCGCTGTGGCCGGCAATGCGCCGGCTGCGACCAGCGCCGTTGCCTTCTCGATGTCGCCGGCCAAATAGCGATCGACACCAAGCGCCGGCACCTGCTCGCGCAACACTGCAATAACCGCCGCAAGTGCGGGGCTGGTCGTATGCGGCAAACGCAGGTCGATGCCTTGCGCCGCAGCCAGCAGCTCGATGCCGAGAATGGCGGCAAGATTGTCCGCCATGTCCGACAACCGGCGCGCGGCGTGCGCGGCCATCGACACGTGATCTTCCTGGTTGGCGCTGGTCGGCGTCGAATCGATCGAGCAGGCCGCGGCGCGTTGCTTGTTCTCGGCATAGAGCGCGGCCGCCGTCACTTCGGCAATCATGAAGCCGGAGTTGATGCCGGGATCGGGAGTGAGGAACGGCGGCAGGCCGAAGTTCAGCGCGGGATCGACGAGCGTGGCGATGCGCCGCTCGCTGATCGCGCCGATCTCGGACAAGGCGAGCGCAATCTGGTCGGCGGCAAATGCGACCGGCTCGGCGTGAAAATTTCCACCCGAGACGATCTCTCCGGTCTCGACCAGCACCAGCGGGTTGTCGGTGACAGCGTTGGCTTCGATCGTCAGCGTGCGGGCGGCTTGCATCAGCAGGTCAAGCGCGGCGCCGGCAACCTGCGGCTGACAGCGCAGGCAATAGGGATCCTGCACGCGCTCGTCGCCCTCGAGATGCGACATGCGAATGTCGCTGCCCTCCAGCAACGCCGTCAGGGTCGCGGCGGCGGCGATTTGCCCGGCATGTCCTCGCAGCTGCTGGATCTCCGGGCGAAACGGGGCCGTCGAAGCCATGGCGGCGTCGACCGACAAGGCACCTGTCACCAGCGTCGCGCAGGCAAGATCATGGGCGCGCACAAGTCCGGAAATGGCATAGGCGGTCGAAAACTGCGTACCGTTGATCAGGGCGAGACCTTCCTTCGGTCCGAGCGTCAGCGGCGCGAGATCGGCGGCAGCCAGCGCGTCAAGACCCGATACGACCTTTCCGCCGACAAGCGCCTGACCCTCGCCGATCATCACGGCTGTCATATGCGCAAGCGGTGCCAGATCGCCGGACGCTCCCACCGATCCCTGCTGCGGCACGAGCGGACAAATGCCTCGCGCCAGCATGGCCTGGAGTTGCTCGATGACGTCGCGGCGCACGCCCGAAGCGCCTCGCCCCAACGAGACGATCTTCAGCGCCATCATCAGGCGAACGATCGGCTCGGGCGTAGCCGGCCCCACCCCGCAGCAGTGCGACACAATGAGGTTACGCTGCAGCAGCGCCGTCTGGTCGGGCGGAATGCGTTTCGACGCCAGTTTTCCGAACCCCGTATTGATGCCGTAAACCGGCGCCTGCGCACCCGCTGCCGCCGCAACAATGGCCGACGCTGTCTCGACGCGCGGCCAGAATGACGGATCGAGCACGACCGCCGCACCTGCAAGCACTTGCGCCAGATCGTCGAGGCTGACGCTTCCAGGGGAAACGACAATGGATGCGGCGGGCTCGCTCATCGTCCCATCCACACGCGGCTGTGCAACGGGTTGAAGCCCATCCGGTAGATGAGCTCGGCAGGCCGGTCGATATCCCAGATCGCGAGATCGCAGTATTTGCCGGCCTTGAGCGTACCGGTCTCACCGAGAATACCCAGCGCACGCGCACCTTCCCGCGTCACACCGGCGAGGCATTCGGCAACGGTCATCCGGAACAGCGTCGCACCCATATTCATGGCCAGCAGAAGCGACGTAAGCGGCGAGCTGCCTGGATTGCAGTCGGTCGCCAGCGCCATATTCACGCCGTGGGCGCGGAACAGTTCGACCGGTGGCTTCGTCGTCTCGCGAATGAAATAGAATGCGCCCGGGAGAAGCACGGCTACCGTACCGGCCCGCGCCATGGCCGCGACGCCGGCATCATCCGTGTGCTCGAGATGATCGGCCGACAAGGCAGAAAATTCCGAAGCAAGCGCTGCTCCGCCGAGGTTCGACAATTGATCGGCATGCAACTTGACCGGAAGTCCAAGCGCCTTTGCCGCAGCGAACACCCGTGCCGTTTGATCTCCCGAGAAAGCGATGCCTTCCATGAAGGCATCGACTGCGTCGGCCAATCCGGCCTGCGCCACCGCCGGCAGCATCTCGCGGCAAACAAGATCGATGTATCGATCCTTGTCGCCATCGGCTTCCGCAGGCAGTGCGTGTGCGCCAAGAAACGTCGTCCGGATGCTGATCGGCCGGTTGCGGCCGACCGCACGTGCGGCTGACAGCTGTCGCATCTCGGTTTCGGTATTGAGCCCATACCCGGATTTGATCTCGACCGTCGTCACGCCTTCGGCGATCAGCGCGTCGAGCCTCGGCAGCGCGCTGGCGACGAGTTCGGCCTCGCTGGACGCCCGCGTCGCAGCGACCGTCGAGACAATACCGCCGCCTGCGCGTGCGATCTCTTCGTAGCTTGCTCCCTGCAGCCGCAGCTCGAATTCGTGCGCGCGGTTTCCGCCGAAAACCAGGTGGGTATGACAATCCACCAGTCCGGGCGTGATCCACCGCCCCGCGCAATCGATCCGTTCGACGGCATCGGCAGCCGATGAAAAGTCGGAACGCGCGCCGGCGAAGACGATGTGGCCATCGCGCGCTGCGATCACGCCGTGCTCGATCACACCGAGTTCGGGCAGGTCCCCTCGAACGGTGGCGAGCCGGGCATTGTGCCAGATTCGATCGAAGCGCTCGGCCATGCGGCATCCCTCGACGGCAGCAGCTTGACGGGGGTCTTGATATGTCTATACATATAATCGTCTTGGTGTGCTGTCCACCCGGTTTGGAAACATGTCCACTCTGCATTTCGCGTCCGCGCTGCTTCCCTCGGGGTGGGCCGATGACGTGCAGGTGGTTGTGACGGATGGGACCATCACCAAGGTTGCGGTCGGCACGGCGCCGGGAAGGGACGATGAACGCCACCAGCTGGCGATCCCCGGAATAGCGAGCCTTCATAGTCACGCGTTCCAGCGCGGCATGGCAGGGCTTGCCGAAACGCGTGGGAACACCGCGGATACGTTCTGGACATGGCGCGAGACGATGTACCGCTTCGCGCTGGAGATGACTCCCGAAGACACGGAAGCCGTCGCAACGTTGCTCTATGTCGAGATGCTCGAGCAGGGATATACGCGCGTCGGAGAATTCCACTATCTGCACCACGACCACGACGGCGCGCCCTATGCCAACCCTGCGGAGATGGCGACGCGAATTGCGCGCGCCGCCGAGACCAGCGGCATCGGGCTCACACTGCTGCCGAGTTTCTACGCGCACGGCTCCTTTGGCGGAGCTGCACCGCATGCCGGCCAGCGCCGGTTCATCTGCTCGATCGACCAGTTCGCCAGGCTGATGGCCGCCACATGGCTGGCCGTCCGCACGTTGCCCGGAGCCAATGTCGGTATCGCGCCGCACAGCCTGCGAGCCGTAACGCCGGACGAATTGGCGGCAATCGTGCCGCTGGCCGAAGCCGGGCCGATTCATATCCACGCCGCCGAACAGATCAAAGAAGTTGAGGAATGCATCGCCTGGTCGGGCCGGCGGCCGGTGGAGTGGCTGCTCGAACATGCGCCCGTCGATCAGCGCTGGTGCCTCATCCATGCGACCCACACGACCACGACGGAGATCGCCGCGCTTGCCGGGAGCGGCGCGGTCGCCGGGCTCTGCCCGATCACCGAGGCGAGCCTCGGCGACGGCATTTTCCCGGCTCGCGAATTCCTTGACGCAGGCGGCCGGTTTGGAGTCGGCACGGATTCCAATGTGCTGGTCGGCGTCGCCGACGAGCTGCGTCAGCTCGAATATGGCCAGCGGTTGAAGCACCGCCAGCGCAATGTGTTGTCCGGCGGTCCCGGCGTCTCGACCGGTCGCGCGCTGCTCGACGCCGCGCTCGCCGGCGGCGCCCGGGCGCTCGCGCAGCCGACCGTCGGACTTAAGGCAGGTGCACGCGCAGATATCGTCACCCTCGATACCACGCATCCCTCGCTCGCTGGGCGCCGCGGGGATACCGTCCTCGACGGCTGGATTTTCGCAGCAGGTGCGGGCGCCATCGCGTGTGTCTGGGCGGGCGGAAACAAAGTCGTCGAGGGTGGACGTCACCGGCTTCGCCAGAAGGCGCGCGACATGTTCAATGCAGCCGTGCGGAGGCTCGCTGCATGAGCCTCTCCACAGATCGCGACAAACTCCAGGCAGCCGAACCGACGCTGTACAAGCAGATCCGGCTCGACATCGAGCGCCGAATCCTGACCGGCGAATGGCCGCCGGGTCACCGTATTCCGTTCGAGCACGAGCTCATGGCCCATTATGGCTGCTCGCGCATGACAGTGAGCAAGGCGCTGTCAGAATTGGCGCAAGCTGATCTTATCGAGCGGCGGCGGCGCGCCGGCACCTTTGTGCGCCGTCCGAAATTCCTCTCAGCGGTCCTCCAGATCGCCGACATCCGCGCAGAGATCGGCGCTCTCGGCCGCCGCTACGGTTATGAGTTGATGCAGTGCTCGCGCCGCGCCGCAAACGCTGCCGACCGGGCGCGTCTTGGGGTGCGGAAAACCGGCAGAGTGATCGCGATCGCGTGCCGCCACAGCGCCGATGACGTGCCGTTTGCCATCGAGGACAGGCTGATCGATCTTGACGCGGTGCCCGAAGCAGCCACGGCGGATTTTGCGATCGAACCGCCCGGCTCGTGGCTGCTCCACCATGTCCCGTGGACGGAAGCCGAGCACGCGATCAGCGCGGTCGTGGCCGACGATCAGGCCGCGGCGGCATTGGACATTGCGATCGGCGCGCCTTGTCTCGTGATCGACCGGCACACCTGGCGCAGCGCGCGGACGCTGACTGCCGTGCGCCTCCTCTATCCGGGCGAGTCCCACAAACTGGTTGCCCGCTTCCGAGGCGGCTGAGAGGGATGTCAATGCGGGGGATGGGGCGGCACAATGATTGCACGGTACAGCAGCATCATGCAGCGCATCGCCTGCACGGGTTTGAACAGACGAACAGGACGTCATCGATTAACCAGCAGAAGGGATACCGCCATGCGTAGTCTTGGAATATTCGCGGCAACCGCCGCTTTCCTGCTGTCCGCACCCGCCGTCGCACAAGACGTAAAGGTCGGCATCGGCATCTCGGGATGGACCGGGTTTGCGCCGCTCACGCTCGCAAACCAGGCGGGCATCTTCAAGAAGAACGGCCTCGATGTGACGATCAAGAAGATCCCGCAAAAGGACCGGCATCTGGCCATTGCGTCGGGTGACATCCAGTGCGCGGCGACGACGGTTGAAACCTGGATTTCCTGGAATGCCAATGGTGTTGCGACCAAGCAGATCTTCCAGCTCGACAAGAGCTACGGCGCCGATGGCATGGCAACGCGAAATGACGTCGCGTCGATCAAGGATCTGAAGGGCAAGACGATCGCCGCGTCCGCACCCGGCACCGCTCCCTATTTTACGCTGGCCTGGATGCTCAAGAAGAACGGCCTCTCGGTTAAGGACGTTACGGTGGTCAATCTGGAGCCGGCCGCGGCCGCGCAGGCCTTCGTGTCCGGTCAGAACGATGCGGCCATGACTTATGAGCCTTACCTCTCGACGGTGCGTGCTGCGCCAGACAAGGGCAAGATCATCGCCACCACACTCGACTACCCGATGATCATGGATACGTTCGGTTGCACGCCGAAGTTCCTGACCGATAATCCGAAAGCCGCGAAAGCATTGGCCGACAGCTATTTCGAGGCCATCGCCTTGATCGAGAGGGACCAGGCCAAGTCCTACGAAATCATGGGTGCCGATGTGAGGCAGTCGGGCGAACAGTTCGGCAACTCAGCGAAATATCTGCGCTGGCAGGACAAGGCCGCGAACCAGAAATTCTTCGTGGGCGAGTTCCAGGCCTTTAACAAGGAGGCCGCAGAGCTGTTGCTCGAAATGGGCATCATCAAATCCGTTCCGAAGATCGACGACCTCTTTGACGCGAGCTTCATAAAGTAGTCAGCGGCTACGCCGGTCCCGCTTCCCCACGCTTGGAAGCGGGACTTGCCGCGATCGGCGCACCGCTTTGAGGAATATCCCTGTGATACGCCCCCTGGATCCTGTGACGTCGAAGCAGCGAGCAGCCTATGGCTTTGCGTTCTTCGTCCTGTTCGTTGGCCTGTGGGCATGGGCAACCTTCGGCGGCTATGTCTCGAAGACGTTTCTCGCCAATCCGCTGACCATGCTGCAGGAAGGCTGGGAGCTCCTGACGAAGCACGGCTTCCTGTTCGACATCGGCATGACGATATGGCGGGTCGTCGGCGGCTTTGTGCTGGCGGCCATCATCGCTGTGCCGCTCGGCGTCATGATGGGTGCTTACAAGCCGATCGAGGCCCTGCTGGAGCCGTTCGTCTCGTTTGCCCGTTATCTGCCTGCCTCGGCCTTCATCCCGCTGTTGATCCTGTGGGCTGGCATCGGCGAGCTGCAAAAGCTGCTGGTCATTTTTATCGGCTCGGTCTTCCAGATCATCCTGATGGTCGCCGTGACCGTCGGGAGCACAAGGCGCGACCTTGTCGAAGCAGCGTACACGCTTGGCGCGCGCGACCGCGGCATCATCGGCCGTGTGCTGCTGCCTTCGTCTGCCCCCGATATCGCGGAAATCCTTCGGCTTGTTCTGGGGTGGGCGTGGACCTACGTCATCGTCGCCGAACTCATCGGTTCGTCGTCGGGCATCGGCCACATGATCACGGACAGCCAGGCTCTGCTCAACACGGGTCAGATCATCTTCGGCATCATCGTCATCGGGCTGATCGGCCTCGTGTCGGACTTCCTGTTCAAGGCCTTCAACGCCTGGCTGTTTCCGTGGAAACTGGCATGACCAAGCTGAAGATCGATGGCGTCTCTCGCACTTTCCCTGCGCGCCAGGGTAATGCGCCGACGCGGGCTCTGGAACCGACCGACCTCAGCGTCGGCAACAATGACTTCGTCACCATTCTCGGCCCGTCGGGCTGCGGAAAATCCACGCTGCTGCGCATCGTCGCCGGGCTTGACCAGCCGACGAGCGGCCGCGTCATTCTCGACGGGCGTGCGGTCGCCGGACCCGGCGCGGACCGCGGCATGGTGTTTCAGTCGTACACGCTGTTTCCCTGGCTGACCGTGCGCGACAACATCGCGTTCGGCCTGCGCGAGCGCGGGATTTCCGAAGCGGATCGCGGCAAGATTGCCGATGGGTTCATCCATCGGGTCGGTTTGTCGGGCTTTGAAAATCATTGGCCGAAGCAGCTCTCCGGCGGCATGCAGCAACGCACGGCCATCGCCCGTGCCCTTGCCAACGATCCAAAGATCCTGTTGCTCGACGAGCCGTTCGGCGCGCTGGATAATCAAACGCGCGCGCTGATGCAGGAAATGCTGCTCGGCATCTGGGAGCGCGACCAGAAAACCGTGCTGTTCGTCACCCACGACATCGAAGAGGCAATTTTCCTCGGCAGCCGCGTCATCGTCATGAGCGCACGTCCCGGCCGCATCAAGGCCGAGATCGTGGTCGATCTGCCTCACCCGCGATCCTACAAGATCAAGACCACGCCCGAATTCGTCAGGCTGAAAGAACGCCTCGTCGAAGAGATTCGTGCCGAGGCATTGAAGGTCGCGGTTAACGCCTGACGATCGTTCGTGCGCCGATGGTGCCCGGGCCGCTGCGGATCAATGCGCTCCGCGACATAGGCGCCTGCAAGAGGCCGCGAGGCCGATGCTTCAGTGCGACATCAGTACCGGGACCGTCATGGATTTCAGCACTTCGCGTGTGGTTCCGCCAAACAGAAACTCGCGCGCCCGCGAATGACCGTAACCGCCCATGACGATCAGCCTTGTACCGCAGTCGGCGGCGAATGACAGGATGGCGGCGCCGATATCCCGATCCTCGGGGCCAAAGACATGCAGTGCGCTCTTGATGCCATGCCGTTGCAGGTGTCGGACGATTTCGCCTGCCGGAGCATTCGAAGCGCCGTTGCCGCCGAGCTCGATCTGGAGCACGTCCACGCCGCTTGCGAGTTTCATCAGCGGCAGGGCGTCGGCGGCTGCGCGCGCGGCCCAGCGATCGCCGTTCCAGCACAGGAGAATCCTGTCGAGCGACGCAGGCCCCCGATGGATCGCCGGCACGAACAGCGTCGGCCGTCCGGACACGAATATCGTGTCCTCGAAGTTGAAGGTCTCGTCGGCCTCGGTCTGCGGGACGATGGCCATGTCGAAGCAGCGCGCGATGTGCCCAAACGATCGTTCGTCATCGGCAGCGGTCGCGACGCAGCGGACCGCATGAGGGATCTTTGCAAGCCCGGCGCGTTCCACGAAATTCTGCAGGGCATTGTCCGCGTCCGCCGCGCTCTGCTGCTGGATCCTCGCGACGAACCCGTCTGGCATCGTCGTATAGAAGCGGGCGAGCTGTGGAAGGAAGCTGAACGTTACACCCTCCAGATGCGCCTGCAGCTTCGATGTGAGTGAAATCGCATACTCGAGAAGATGCGCCGCCTTTTTCGCGGGCGGGACGTATACCAGCAGATCCTTCATCATCGGTCTGCCCTTTCCGAGAAAGTCAAAACCGGGTCCGCGCCCGGCGATACGCCGTTTCAAGAGTATAATACTCCTCAATTCTCCAGTTCAGTATGCTGACTTGCGTCAAGCGACTGTCCGTGCGTTGCACAAATCTTCACGGCCGTTGACTTACGCCAATCGGACACCGATCTGCAGGAACAGGATGCTGGTTTCCAACCGCAAAGTGTCGTGAGGCACCCATTCGGGACCCCCCGTCAGCCATGGATCCCAAGCCATGATCCATCCCGTGTTCTGGCCGCTTTTCACGGCGGCGGCTGCAAGCCAGGCGACCGCCGCCTGGCTTGCCGATGTCGCCAGAGGCCTGGAAGGCGAGGTGGCGGCCAAAGACGTCTTGCCGTGGACGACGCCCAACATAGTTTCGCTCGACCTTCAGACGATGTGCTTTCGGGATTTCTCGGCTCGTCCGGTCGGACCGCCGGTCATCATATGCACGCCATTCGCGCTGCATCGCGCCACGATCGCCGACTTCGCGCCCGGCCACAGCGTCGTCGAGCGATTGCACAGTGCCGGCATTTCACGTGTTTATGTGACGGATTGGCGCTCCGCGACACCGGACATGCGTTTCCTGTCGATCGACAACTATCTGTCGGATCTGAACGTGGCGATCGACAGTTTCGACGTCCCGGTCGACCTGGTCGGGCTGTGCCAGGGCGGATGGCTCGCGGCGTTGTATGCGGCCCGGTTTCCGCACAAGGTCCGCCGCCTCGTTCTGGCCGGCGCGCCGATTGATCTGGACGCCGGGAAGTCGCAGCTCTCGGAGCTGACGTCCAGCGTCCCCATCGCCGTCTTTCAGGGTCTTGTCGACGCCGGTCAGGGACTGCTGCCAGGAAGCAGAATCCTCGAGCTTTGGCCGGTGCCGCGCGATCGCGAACTCGTGCAAGTCCTGCAACGTCCGGACGAGCCGGTGTTGCTTGAGCGCTTCACTGCCTGGTTTCAGCAAACCGTCACGTTGCCTGGCGTCTATTATCTGCAGGTCGTTGAGTGGCTCTTCAAGGAGAACCGCATAGCGCGGGGTGAATTCGTTGCCTTGGGACGAAGAGTCAGTCTGGGGTCGATCCGCATTCCGCTGTTTGTGCTGGCGGCCAGCAACGACGAAGTGATCGCACCGGCTCAGCTTCTGGCGGTGAAGGATCTTGTGGGGACACCGGCGCGCAACGTCGTCAGCGCGTTGGAGCCCGTTGGTCACCTGAGCCTGTTCCTCGGCGCGCGCGTCCTCGAGCAATCATGGACCGGGATTGGCCGGTGGCTGTCGAGCGAGGTTGGCGAAAGCAAGGTTGATGTCAGTCGATAGGATGCAATCCTGTGCCTGGCCCGCGTTGCCGATGATTGCCGCGGTCAAGCTGCGGCTTGCGACGTGTTCGCGACGCTGAGGCGGGTGCTGGCCCAATAAGCGATGGCGAGGATGGCGCTGGCCACGACAAGCCCTGCGGCCGTGACAACCCCAAGCCCGATCAGGCCACTGTCGGTGAAGGCAATCACGATCCATCCGCCAACGACGATGACAAGCGTGCGGGCGATCACCGCGAGCAACGGCCAGAGCGGCTGCCCCATCGCCTGAAAGGCCGCCGCCAGCGTATTCAGCGCAATGAGCACGCAGGCAGGGCCGGCGATCCAGAGGTAGCTTGCCGCCGCAGCATGGACATCGGGCGATGCACTGAACAGCGCGGTCCACGTATATGGCCACATCACCGCAACGATGGCGCTGATGCCAGTGACGGTCGCCGCAAGGCCAGCTGCGATCCAGGTGATGCGGGCCGCCCGTGCGTGCTGGCCAGCGCCGATGTTGGTTCCGACCATGGCGAGCAGCGTGGCGCCGAGACCGAACACCAGCGGATACTGCAGATACTCGAGACGGACCGCCGCACCGAAGGCGGCGAGGGCTGTTGCGCCGAGCGCGCCGGCGTAGCCGGTGAGCGCCGCAAGCGAAACATTTGTGAGAATCGGCTGCAACGACAGCGGAGCACCCACACGCAGAATTTCGTGGAACATGCGGCGCTCAAGTCTGACGCCGCGAAGGGAGAGCGCGATAGCCGTTCGGCCCGACGCGAGATACCAAGCCAGCACCGCCGTGGATGCGGTGAACGACGCGATTGTCGCAATGCCCGCTCCGGTAATGCCGAGTGGCGGAACAGGGCCCCAGCCAAACACGAGCAGCGGCACCAGCGTGATGTGCAGCGCCTCTGCGGCCAGATAGACGACGGCCAGCAAGCCCACCTGTCCGGTGCCGCGGATCGCGCTCGTCAGTATGCTGAGCAGCCAATAGGCCAGCGATCCGGCAAAGATCGCGTTCGAGTATTCAATGGCCGCGGCAAGGATCGCTCCGTCGCCACCCATCAGCGCGTAAAACCACGGGCCGCCGACGAGAACGACCGCGCTGAACAGCGCCGCCATGCCGCAGGCGATGACCAGTCCGTGGATCACCAGCGCGGCCGCATCTGTGCCGCGCCCGGCACCGATGGCGCGGGCGACGGACGATGCGAGCGCGCCACCCATGCTGGCGTTCGCCATTTGCTGCATCAGCATCAGCAGCGGAAACACCAGCGACAATCCGGCAACCGCATTCAGGCCAAGCTGGCCGACGAAGTATGCGTCGACGCTGACCGTCACAGCGATCAGCACGACGTTGACCACCAGGTTGGGACCGGCAAGCCGCAGCAAGGTCGAGACGATGGGACCTTCAAGCAGCAGGCGCGTGCGCGCGGCGCCCGGTTGCTCCGCCACCGGGCCAGGCACTGTCGAAATTCGCAAGGTCATGGCAATCCCCGTCGGTGAGCCAACGGCGATTAGGGTCGAGGGCTCACGACAGGCGGATATGCGTCGCGACAGCTGGCGGCAAAGCATCTTTTCTCGCGCCAGTCCGAGAAAATCTCATGACGCGCGAAAATCCTGAGTTGCGCAGCGTCAAGTCGGTCGGCGTCGCGGGGTCTCAACGGCGGATTTCAGTTTCTGAAGCTGCCGCGCGTCCTCTGCGGCTTCCGCCAGCAGCCACTCGGTGAATGCCGTGATCTTCGGCAACTTCGCGGTCGCCTTCGGACAAATGATCCAGTAGGTCTTCGCCAGGCGAAGAGCTTCGGGAAACGGGCGCACGAGGCGGCCGTTGATGAGATCCCAGGCGGCAAGCGTTGTCCGCGCAAGCGCGATACCCTGACCGTTGATTGCGGCGTCGATCACCATGCTCGCACGGTTCAACACCGGACCATGCGTCACCTGTGCATCGTCAACGCCAGCCGCCTGCAGCCACCGCGCCCAATCTTCCCGATTGTCCATGTGGATGAGGGGAAATTTGAGGATATCGGCCGGCTGCGTGAGCCGGCGGCGCCCGGACAACAATTTGGGACTGCACACTGCGAAGAGTTGCTCCGAGGCGAGCTTGACAGTGTCGAGCCCGGGCCAATTGCCGTCGCCATGGCGGACCGCGAGATCGACCTCCTCGCGCGCGAAGTCGACATGATGCAGGGTTGCCGACACGCGCAAGTCGATACCCGTGTGGGCCTCGGCAAAATGCCCGAGCCGATGCACGAGCCACTTGGCGGCAAAGTCCGGCGAGGTGCTGACGGTGAGGACGCCGGTATTCTGCCGATCGAGAAGCCGTTCTGTGCCCAGCGCGATCCGGTCCAGCGCATCCCGTATGACAGTCAGATAATCCCGGCCCGCCTCGGTGATGACGAGGCGCTGGCGCTCACGGTTAAAGAGCTTGATGGACAGCTCGGCTTCGAGCGCCTTGACCTGATGGCTGACCGCGCCCTGCGTCACGCACAGCTCGGCGGCCGCCTGCGTGAAACTCTCATGGCGCGCGGCGGCCTCGAAGGCCTTCAGGGCATTGAGCGGTGGCAGGCGTGGGCGCATTGCACGACTTCATGAGAAAATCTAGGGCAGGGCAGAGAAACGATGCTTTGCCGGCAAGGGTCGGCGGGCACTATGGGAACGCTCCGAACAAGCAATTCATGCGACCGGGAGCTCCCCAATGTCAACGACATCGACACTTCGACTGATCAGACCGGGCGGTTCAGCCCGTGACGTTCATCAATCCTATTCGGGCCCCCTGCCGGGTCGCTTGTGGGACACGCTCAGTCTCTGGCTCGCGCGCAGCACGCAACGCGCTGCCCTGGGTGCTCTCGCTGAGGATGCTCACTTGCTCAACGACATCGGGCTGACACGCGAGCAGGCGATGGGCGAGGCGCACAAGTCGTTCTGGCGTGGGCAAGCTTGTTTGCGCCGCACACCCAGCTTTTGACTTGCCCAAGTACAGACCCAGACGTAGGTTTGATTACCGGGGAAACGCAGGCTCCCCGTCAGACGGTCCACCGTCCAAGCGCTGCGCAACACTCGATGCTTCGAGGAGATTGCGCATGGACACCGTGACCCATACCCGCACCCATACCAGAATCCCGGAACAGCACGCATGTGGCGGCATGAGGTCGTCATGTCGCTGAAGCCGCTCGGAGTGATCGAAATACCGAACGGCAGGGGCAGCGCGTTCGATCACGCCGCATTCGACCCGAAGACCCGGCGCGTGTTCATTGCGCATACGGCGCGCAGCTCGATCGAGGTGATCGACCACGATGCGGGCAAGCACATCGCCACCCTGCCGGGTTTCCCCGGTGCGGCGGGTGCGGTCGTGGAGGATGGTCAGGTCCTTGTCACCAATCGCGGGTCCGCGAGCCTCGCGCTGCTCGATGCGGCGACGCTCAAGACGGAGGCAACTTTCAAGACCGGGGCGCGACCGAATGGCGCGGCGATCGTTTCCAGGCCTGGCTGGGCGATCGTTGCCTGCATTGGCGATGACGCAGAGAAGCCGACGCTGCAACTGTTCGGACTGCGCGATGGCCGGCATGCGACGATCGAACTGCCCGGGCGGCCGCGTTGGTGCGTGACGGACGCCACAGGCGAGCGACTCTTTCTGTGTATTCGCGATCCGTCGATGGTGATGGTCGTGCGATTGCCCGACCTCGCGCTGCTTGCCTATCGCAACGTGCCGAAAGGCGGCGCGCACGGCCTCGATATCGACCACGCGGGCGGCCGGCTCTATGTCGCTTGCGATGACAATGCATTGGTCGAGATCGATCGCGATTCGGGAGCGATCAACAATGTCTGGCCGATCGCCGGCCCTCCCGATGTCACGTTCTTCAACCCGGCGACCGGACGCGTGCATGTCGCAATCGGCGAACCAGGCGTGGTCGACACCATTGATCCGCGCACCGGCGAGCGTATGCGCACGGCGACCGGGCACGACGCCCACACCACCGCGCTTGTGGCGCCGGACCGGCTTTACGTGATCTCGCCGTCACATGGCGGAGTGCTCGTGCTTGCCGATCCGTGACGCGATGCGGGGAAGCGAAACACGCGGGAGCAGTTCCACGATGCGAGCTGGGGCAAATCATGATTGCCATCGATCAAATGACGCCTGGGTCTTCTCCGGAAGGCTTTACTTTCGCGCGAACCGGACAGGGCGGGCCGGCGCAGTGGACGGTCGCCGCAGATCCCACGGCAGCCGCGGGCCGTGCCATCGAGCAGAGCAGCACTGATCGCACCGACTACCGCTTTCCGCTCGCGATTCACGACGCGACCTCCGCCGCAAACCTGGATGTCACCGTCCGCTTCAAGGCGGTTGCCGGACAAGTCGATCAGGCCGCGGGAGTCGCCGTTCGCCTGCGCGACGCGGACAACTACTACGTCGCTCGCGCCAACGCGCTCGAAGACAATGTGCGGTTCTATCGCGTGGTGAAGGGCCGGCGCGAGCAGCTCGATGGCGCGAACTTGAAGGTCACGCCGAATACATGGCACACGCTCGGCCTGCGTGCCGAGGGCGACCGCTTCACGGTCAGCTATGACGGCAAGGTCCTGTTCACCGCAACCGACAAGACGTTCGCCGAGGCCGGCAAGGTCGCGCTGTGGACCAAGTCGGACAGCGTGACGCGCTTCGATCGAATAGAGATCGCGCCCCTGCCATGAGGGCAGTATCGGCATCGACACCAGCGTCCTCCAAAATTAGCCAAACGGGAGCCCGAACCATGCCGTATCAAGCCAAGCCCTTGTCGCTCGATCCGACGTCCATCACTGGCATTTCGGAGAAGGTGCTCGTCAGCCACTACCAGAACAACTATGTCGGCGCGGTCAATCGCCTGAACGCGATCGCGACCCAGCTTGCGGATCTCGACTTCGCGAAGGCGCCGAACTTCGTCATCAATGGGTTGAAGCGCGAGGAGCTGGTTGCGGCGAATTCGATGATCCTGCACGAAATCTACTTCGATGGCCTTGGCGGCGGCAGCAATGTGGTCGGTGCGCTGGCCGACGCGATCGTGCGCGACTTCGGCAGTCTCGAGCGCTGGCGGACGGAGTTTTCGGCGATGGGCAAAGCGGAAGGTGGCGGGTCCGGCTGGGTGATCCTGGCGTACTCACCGCGCGACAAACGCCTCGTCAACCAATGGGCGGCGGACCATACCACGACGCTTGCAGGCGGCCGGCCCGTCCTGGTGCTGGATATGTACGAGCATGCCTATCACATGGATTTTGGCGCGGCGGCCGCGCGCTACGTCGATGTGTTCATGGAAGCCATTCGCTGGGACAATGCCGCGGGACTCTATGAGCAGTACAGTCGGGCGGGCTGACCGAAACCGAACCAGCACCCCCGTGCCACGATTAAAGGCCACCAGTCTTGCGCGAGCGCGGGATATTCCGCTTAAGGAGATCGAGCAAATGTTCCGCAGCCGGCGTCAGGGGTAGTTCTCCGCGTCGGACCACGACGATCGAGGGGGCGGAAAAGGTTTCTTTGACCGGGATGGCCACGAGCATGTTGGCGATCGCCGGAAACTTCGTCCATTGGACAGGGACCATCGTCAGCAAGTCGCTGTTTGCAAGCGACACCATGAGCGTCAGAGCCGACTGGCTGCGCAACACCAGGCGCGGTGACGGCAGCTTGTGCTGCTCGAACAACTCCCTCATTTCCTCCTCGGCTTTGAACGTAACTGATGTCGTCGCCCATTCGGCGCCGACCAGATTGCGCAGTGAGCGGGCGCCCGCCAACGGGTGGCCGATGCGCGCAAGGATGACGCGCGTATTATCAAACAATTTTTCCTGGATCAGATCCGTGGAAAGTGGCCGCTCGTGTGCCGGGCCCACGTAAAAATCGACGCCGCCGTCCTTTAATCCGGCCTCAAGCGTCGGAAACAGACCCTCGATGAGGTGCAGCTGGACCTCGGGATAACGTTTGCGAAACGCCGGCAATGCCTTCGGCAACAGAGCGACATGCGCAGCCAGCGAGAGACCGGCGACAACCTGCCCGCTGGTGCCGCCGTGCAGTTGCTCGACTTCATCTCGCGCGCGTCGCACTTCGCTCAGGATTGCGTTGGCACGGCGGACAAAAGCTTCGCCCATCGGGGTCAGTCGCATGCCGCGAGCGCGGCGCTCGAACAGCGGGACGCCAAGCTCCCGCTCGAGCTCATGGACGCTGCGGGAGAGTGCGGGCTGCGCCAGCGCCAGATGCCGGGCGGCGCCTCGCAAGCTGCCCCGGTCGGCAATCGCCAGGACATCGCGGAGTTGGTTCAGCTTCATCGACGCACCGATATCAAAAAGGTATCGCTCGGACTATTTTGACATCTTCCGGCGATCCGCGTCCATAGCTAAGCGGAGATCAAGAAGCGCGATTTGAGACCGCGCCAACCTCGTTGCAGAGGCGTGATCAAGGGAGACGACATTGCCGGCCGTGATGCCAACGCCTGCGCGCAGCAGCATCAATCTCTTTGCCGATGCGAGCCTGCGCGCGCCGTTTGCCGATTACCGCAGCCTGCGGGATCTCGGCCCCGTGGTGAAGCTGGACTATCCCGATGCGTATGCGGTCGGCCGGTTCGACGACGTCCGCGACGCGCTGCGCGCCTCAGACATCCTGATCAGCGGCGAAGGTGTCGGCTTCAGTGACGTCTTCAACGCGCCCAAAGGCAACAACGTCATCCAGAGCGATGGCGAGTTGCATCGTCGCTTGCGCGCCGCGGTCATGCGGCCACTCAAGCCCGAACAATTGGATCAGGCCCGACCGAGCCTGAAGCAAATGATCGGACAGCGCATCGACGAGCTTGCTGATGGCAGAAAATTCGACGCCATGCATACCCTGGCGTCATTTCTTCCCGTCGAGGCGATTGCGCACTTTGTCGGGCTGGAGCCGGCCGGGCGCGAGCGCATGCTGGAATGGGCATCCGCCGCCTTCAACGCGATTGGGCCGGAACAGGATCCACAGGACCTCCAGTGCCTGCGGGCCGCATTCGCTTACATGCACGGCCTCGATGCCTCAAAGGTGCGCGAGGACAGTTGGGCCGGTCAACTGTTCGGTGCGGCGCGCGACGGACAGATCTCGCAGCATGAGGCGCTCGGCGCGATCAGCGCCTACATCATTCCGAGCCTCGATACCACGATCCTCGCGAAGGGGCATTTGCTCTATCTGCTGGCGCGAAATCCCGAACAGTGGGCGCTTCTGCGGCAACGTCCGGAACTCATTCCGGCAGCAGTCTATGAGAGCGTCCGGCACTCGTCGGTGATCCGCTGGTTCTCGCGCGTCGCAAAGACCGACTACCGGATCGGTGACGCGATCGTTCCCGCCGGTGCACGCGTCATGCTGCTCTATGGCTCCGCAAATCGCGACGAGCGGCACTATCCCGATCCCGATCGCTTCGACATCACGCGCGACGCCCGCGATCAGCTGGCGTGGGGGCGGGGCGTGCACATGTGCGCCGGCCAGTACCTGGCGCGAACGGAAATGGAAGTGTTGCTGGAGGCGCTGGTCGAACGCTGCGCCACATTACAGGTGGATGAACCGGTGATCGGCAGCAACAAGGGCCTGTTTGGGTTCACGTCGCTACCGATGCGGTTGAACGGATAGAAAGAAGGAGCAGTCCATGCATTTTGTGGCTTTCCGCACTGGCGGCAAGACCGGTCTCGCCGCGAGCCGGGATGGCAAGGCCTATCATGGCCTCCTCGATGGGGATCCTCGATATCCAGGCACACTCGATGATCTGATCCGGCAGACGCAGGCAGCGCTCGAGACGTCGGCTGAGGCGCTGCTCTCCGGTCAACCTGTCGATGTCGGGAATGTTGAACTGCTCCAGCCCCTGCGTTCGCCGGGCAAGGTCATCTGCGTTGGTCTTAACTATCGCGATCACGCAAGCGAAGCAGGGCACAAGCCGCCGGAATACCCGACGCTCTTCGCGCGATTTGGCTCGAGCCTGATTGGCCCGAACGACCCGATCGTCCGCCCGATCGATTCCATTCAGCTCGACTACGAAGGTGAACTCGTTGCCGTCATCGGCAAGCTGGGTCGGCGCATCAGCAAGGCGAATGCGCTCGATCACGTCGCGGGCTATTCGATCTTCAACGACGGTTCGGTGCGAGACTTTCAGCTGCGATCGGCGCAATGGACGCTGGGCAAGAACTTTGACGGTACAGGTGCGTTTGGTCCGGTGTTTGTGACGGCAGACGCACTGCCGCCGGGCGCGCGCGGGCTCAAGATCGAGACGCGCCTGAATGGCCAAATCATGCAAAGCGCCTCGACCGACGACCTGATCTTCGACGTCGCCACGCTGGTCGCCGACATCAGTGCCGGCATAACCCTCGAGCCAGGCGATCTCATCGTTACCGGCACGCCGTCCGGCGTCGGCGCGGCGCGCAAGCCGCCCGTCTTCATGAAATCCGGAGACGTTTGCGAAGTGGAGATCGAGAAGATCGGAACTCTGCGCAACCGCGTCGTCGATGAAGCTGCGGATGCACGGCCGCTCCAGCGGGCCGCTGCAAAGCTGTGACGATGCCTGCGATCAAGACACAGGTCCTGGTGGTCGGCGCCGGTCCGGTCGGACTGTCGCTGGCGATCGAACTCGGTTCGCGCGGCGTTGCGGTCACGGTTGTCGAGCAGCGCTCGCGCACCGGGGCGCAGCCACGCGCCAAGACCACCAATGTCCGGTCAATGACGCATATGCGGCGCTGGGGAATAGCCGGCGCGCTGCGCGCCGCGGCGCCGCTGCCTTACGATCATCCAACCGACATCGTGTTTGCGACAACGCTGTTCGGCCAGACGTTGACCGTGATCGAGAACGCGTTCGAGGGCGCGAAGACTCGCGATCCGCGATTTCCCGAGCCGGCGCAATGGGTGCCGCAGTACACTGTCGAGAAGATCCTGCACGAGAAGATCGCGCAGCTTCCCTCGGTCACGCTCCACGCGGCGACTGCGTTCGAGGACCTGAGTTCTTCGGCGACGGGTGTCGTGGTCAACGTCCGCGATCTCCCGACCAACACAACGCGCCCGATTCACGCAGACTTTGTCGTTGGCGCAGACGGCGCTCGCAGCAAGGTGCGTGCCGCGATCGGCGCGAAGATGACCGGCGAGCATGCCTTTGGCCACAACTACAACCTGATTGTGCGAATACCCGGCCTGAAGCCCGCGCGTCGAGCGATCATGTATTGGCTGGTCAATCCCGAAAGTCCGGGTGTGCTCAGCCCTCTCGACGGCGTCGATGTCTTCGCTTTCGGAATCCAGTTGCCTCCGGGCATCCGCGAGATCCCGGACGCCGATGCGATCAAGCGCGTGCAGGCCGCTCTCGGCCGGCCCATGGATGTCGAGATCCTCGAACGCGACATCTGGGCCGCGCACCAGTTGATCGCCGATCGTTATCGAAACGGCCGAGTGTTTCTGGCCGGCGATGCCTGCCACCTGCACCCACCGTTTGGTGGCTACGGCATGAACCTCGGCATCGCCGATGGTGTCGATCTCGGCTGGAAGCTCAGCGCCGTCCTGGCAGGATGGGGTGGGGAGACACTGCTCGCGTCCTACGAACAAGAGCGTCGTGCGGTTCACCAGCGCACGATTGCAGAGGCGGTCGAGAACTACAAGACGCTCAGCGGTCAGCTTTTGAGGGTCGGTCTCGATGACGAGACGGATGAGGGCGCTCGTGCGCGCGCAGAAGCGGCCGAGGACATCACGGCGAAGAAGATACGCGAATTCAAGACTCTCGGTGTCGTGCTTGGCTCGCGCTACGACGGATCGCCCATCATCGTCAACGACGGCTCGCCGCCGCCGGTTGAGACCCGCGCCGATTTTCAGCCGAGCGCTCATCCCGGTTGCCTCGCGCCCCACGCCTGGCTTGATGATGGTTCGTCCCTCTACGACCATTTCTCCCAAGGGTTCACGCTGCTGGTGCTCGACGCTACGGCGCAAGAGCAGGCCAGCAGTATCCGGCGAGCGGCAGAGGCTGCAGGCGTTCCGCTCAAAGTACTGGTTTTGCGGGACGCGTCGCTGGCGAAGCTTTACGCAGCGCCGCTGGCGCTCATCCGTCCGGATCAGTTCGTTGCGTGGCGTGGTGCCGATATCGCTGCCGACTCGCTGATCGACACCGTCCGCGGCTCTAACGTCACCTCATCCTCCCAGGAGAGCGGCGTCGTGAGCGTTGGCGAGAACGCGTTCTGAATATCCATCGGAAACACAAGGAGCCTCGTGAATGACCAGCAAGATCGGCCAACCCACTCTGCACCATATCAATCTCAAAACCACACGTTTGCAGCAGATGATCGACTGGTACGGCACCGTCGTTGGATCGAAGCCCAACTTCCAGTTTCCGGGTGGAGCCTGGCTCAGCAACGACACCGCCAATCATCGCATCGCGCTGCTGACGTCATCGAAGATGAGCGACGACCCCGACAAACTGGTGCACACCGGGATGCATCACCTCGCGTTCGAATACCCCGATTTCAACGGACTGCTCGACGCCTGGTCGCGTCTGAGCAAGCTCGGCATCAAGCCGCACATGTCGCTCGATCACGGCATCACGACGTCGTTCTATTACGTCGACCCCGACGGCAACAGCGTCGAGCTGCAATACGACAACTTCGACGACTGGAACAAATCGTCGGAATGGATGCGATCCTCACCGGAGTTCGCAAAGAATCCGATCGGCATTCCGGTCGATCCGGCAAAGATGGTTGCCGCGCGCGACAACGGCGCATCCCGGGACGACCTGCATCGTCGCGCTTTCGCCGGAGAGTTTCTGCCCTCCGAGCCGCTGGATCCGCGTGTGCCGCTGGACTAGTGCTCCGTTTCCGAAGTTCGCATCACTTTGCGGCAACCTCTGATGCGAACTTCGGAAACATAAGGAGCACTAGCAACTTTAGAATTCTAGTGCGGCTTATGAATTTGAAATTCCTGCGATGGACTCGCCGCGAAACTGGCAGGAATTTCAAATTCACCGCACTAGCAACAAACAAACCAAAACACCACGAGGGAGGCGACCGTGCTGCAATTATTCAGGCTCGTAACCATGGTCATGCTTGCGGCAGCTGTCTCGCTGACCGCAACACGTGCCGACGATTGGCCGGCGAAACCGGTCAAGATGATCGTCCTGTCCGGCCCGGGCGGCGCTCCGGATATCATGGCGCGGTTGCTCACCGAGGACTTGAGCCGGAAGTTCGGCAAGAACTTCTATGTCGAGAATTCGGTCGGAGCCGGCGGCATCACCGCAATGCGTTCATTGAAGGTCAGCGCACCGGATGGATACACCTTTGCTCTCGCGCCGGCGTCGGCGATCGTCATCGCACCGCGTGTATTCAAGGACGTGCCGTTCGACATCGACGCCGATTTCGCGCCGGTGGCCTTCGTCGGCGCATCGCCGATTGCGGTCGCCGTCAAGTCGGACAGCCCGTACAAGAGCTATCCGGAGTTCCTGGCCGCGCTGAAGGCCACGCCGCAATCCATGCCGGTTGCCACGACACTGACCAACAGCCTGCCTCACCTGCTCGGTGTGCTGACGAAGCTCAGGTCCAGTGCCGATTTCACCGTCGTTCCGTTTTCCTCGAGTCCGCAAGGCATCACGGCGCTCTTGCGAGGCGATGTCGTGGCCATGATGGATGGCTATCCGTCGTTCGAGGGCATGCGGCAGGACGGGCAGGTGAGAATCCTGGCGAGCTTCGACCCCGCGCGCTCCGAGCTGACCCGGGGTCTGCCCGTGGTCGCAGAAAGCCTCCCCGGTGTGGTTGGCACCGGCTGGTTCGCGATCTTTGCACCCAGGGACACGCCGAAGACCGTCATCGAAAAGTTCAAGGCCGGAATTGACGAAGCCCTTTTGAAGCGCGAGGTGGCGGAAAGGATGCAGACGCTGACGATCGTCCCCCAACCCATGCCGGCCGCCGCACTGGTCCAGTTTCTTGCGAAAGAAAAGTCGTTCTGGCTGGACGTCATTGAGAAGAGCGGCGCAACGCGCAACTAGTTTCCAATGCTCATGCCGTTGTCCAGCCTGTGGAACAACGGCGTGGGATCGATTGAGGTCGCCGTCGAGCGGTACATGCTTTGCCGTCATCAGCGGACGCTTTCGCCAAACGGGATTGCGGGGACGAGACGGCCTGACCTCACCGTCATTGCGAGCGAAGCGAAGCAATCCAGCGCGCGCGAAGCGCGCAAACCAAAAACCGTCAGTAGCCGCAACCTCAGACTGGATTGCTTCGTCGCTGCGCTCCTCGCAATGACGAGTGTTGCCAGCAGGTTATCCAAACTTTCAACAGGTTTTGAACAGGCTCTTTGATTTCTCTTTTTCCGAAACAGATTCCGGGCTATTCTTCATCCGTTCCGCCCCGATGGGAGAGCGAGTGCGCTAATCGTCAGCGTCTCGGGGCGGGATGCGACGGGTCCGTCGCGGTGCCGGCCCGATCCAGGGTGCGTTGATGAGGCGCATCAAGGAAAGGGATGACGACCGGTGCCGAGGGCGGACGGCCCAAGCGGTCCAGCAATACGGTGTGGTCTTCCGTATTTGGTCAAGTGGAGCCGGGCTCGGCTCCCGCTGGAATCCGGCAAGCCGTTAATCCGGCGCGTGCGGAACGCAGGCGAAGGCTTCGTTTGTGGTCCGGTTCGGCCCAGCAATGGGTTGAACCATCGCCGTGTGCCAACGCGTCGGCATACGGATTTGCCCGGATGCGACAAGCATACGGGAGCCGCGGGCGCGGCCTTTCGCCCTGTGTTCCGCACGCCCTCTTTCCAAGGGATGCGAGAGAAAGAAGACCGGCTAGCCCTGGGGCCGGACTGAACACGGGGCGATGACGCGCGTCTGGTGTTCAGATTGCGCGTGCCCGTCGACCCTCGGGTCGACGATCTCTAGTTGATCTGGCACGCGCCATGCATACTATGGACGATCTTGGGGTATCGGCTGTTGCAATCCGCAGACACACAGGCAAGGCGACTTCGCATCAACGATGTCGAGCGCGCCTTCTACGGCGTGCACGCGCTTAATGGCGTGTCGCTCGATGTCGAGCTGCACGGTATCACTGGCCTTATTGGCCCGAACGGCGCAGGCAAAACGACGCTGTTCAATTGCATCTCCGGCGTGATTCCGCCCGACCGCGGGCGCATCATCTTTGACGGACGCGACATCACAGGATTTCGGCCGGATCGCGTGACAGCAACCGGGTTGGTCAGGACGTTCCAGATTGCACGTGGACTGTCGCGGATGTCCGTGCTGGAAAACCTCCTTCTCTATGGTCAGCATCAACCGGGTGAACAGATTTTTCAGGCGCTGTTGCGAAGCAAAGCTTCGCGCACGCGCGAAGACGAGCTGATGGTCAAGGCGCAGGCGATTGCCGAGCGGCTGAACCTGCTGCGCGTCATCTATAATCCGGCGGGCGCCCTGTCAGGCGGGCAGAAGAAGCTGCTCGAGATCGGCCGTGCGCTGATGGCCGACCCGAAAATGATCCTGCTCGATGAGCCGATCGCCGGCGTCAATCCGACGCTCGCGCGGGAGATCGGCGAACATCTGCAGGCGCTTGCCGCCGAGGGGATGCCAATCCTGCTGATCGAGCATCAAATGGACATGGTGGCGCGTCTTTGCGATCGCGTGATCGTCATGGCGGAGGGACGCTATCTGACCGAGGGCAGCTTCGACGAGATCGCGCGCGACGAACGCGTACAAGAGGCCTACATGGGCCGGCGGGCGCGGGGCGTGCACTGATGGCGGAGTTGTCGGTCGCGGGCGTGGTTGCAGGCTATGGCGACGCCGATGAAATTCTGAAGGGCATCGATTTTCGCATCGAGGCCGGTGAAATCGTCTGCATTATCGGTCCCAACGGTGCCGGAAAATCGACCCTGCTGAAGGTGATCGCAGGGCTCCTGAAGCCGAAATCGGGTCGCGTGCTCCTGGGCGACGCGGACATCACCTCGCAGCGGCCGCGCGATATCGCGCGAGCCGGCCTTGCCTATGTGCCGCAGGAAGCCAACGTGTTTCCCTCGCTCTCGGTGCGGGAAAATCTCGAGATGGGCGGATATGTCAACCCGCGGGCCGCGGCGCAGCACATCGATGCCGCCTTCATCCGATTTCCGGTTCTCGGCGCGAAACGCCGTCACGCCGCGCGGACATTGTCCGGAGGCGAACGGCAGATGCTGGCAATGGCGATGGCGCTGATGGTCGAGCCACGGGTATTGCTGCTGGACGAGCCGTCCGCCGGCCTTTCGCCGCTCGCGGCCGAACGCCTGTTCGATGCGATCTTGGAGATCAATCGTCAGGGACTGTCGATTGTGATCGTCGAACAGAACGCGAGCGAGGCGCTCAACCTGTCCAATCGCGCCTACATCCTGGTCGACGGCAAGAACAGCCGAACCGGGGACGCCAAGCACCTGGCCGCCGATCCGGATATCAGGCGCGTGTTCTTGGGAGGCTAAGGCGTGATGAGATTTGGTTGCCAAAGTCGTATCCACAATTTCAGCGTCATCCCCGCGAAGGCGGGGATCCAGTATCCCAGAGCGCCAGCGATTTGGTCGCCAACGCTGCGGAGTACTGGATGCCCGCCTCCGCGGGCATGACGGCGGAGACTCGATACAAACTCATCACGCTCTGGTTTCCCCGAATGGGATCAAGTACCGTCAAGCGAGCAGAAGCTCGCTCGGTTATCAAAGAAGGAGGGTCAGTCATGAGGCTTAGTCGCAGAACCGTCCTCAAGGGCGCCGTGGCGTCCGCTGCCGCAGCAGGGTTGCCAGTTGCTGCGCGGGCACAGGCCGAACCGATCAAGGTGGGAATCCTGACGCCGCTGACCGGCGCCGGCGGCAACGACGGCCCGCGCATGCTCAAGGCGATGCAGTCGGTGTTCGAGGAGGTCAACAAGGCCGGCGGCGTCATGGGGCGCCGCATCAATACGGTCATCGAGGATGACCAGACCAATCCCGAGGCGGCTGTGCGCGCAGCGCGCAAGCTGATCGAGGTCGACAAGGTTTCTGTCATTCTCGGCACCTGGGCGTCGGCGGTGACAGCGGCCGTCGCGCCGGTGTGCTGGGAAAGCAAGACTTTCATCATGACCGTGTCGGGCGCCGACAGCATCACGCAGTTGCCGCACCAGGGCTTTCTCGTACGCACCCAGCCGACGTCGAAATTGCAGGCGGTTGCGCATGCAACCTACATCGCGGGTCTCGGCAAGCGGCGGATCGGTATCCTCGGTATCCAGGCGCCGTTCGCGCTCGCGACCAAGGAGCACCTCGACAACCACATGAAGACCGTCGGCGGCAGCGTCGTCGGTCACGTGATTTACGAGAAGGACAAGCCGTCCTACCGATCGGAAATCGACCAGGTGATGGCAGCCAAGCCTGACTTCCTCTACCTCAACGGCTATGCGACCGACACCGTCGTCGTGTTGCGCGACCTCTGGAAGGCCAACATCGACCTGCCGAAATTCTGTCAGACCTACGCGGTGCCGCAGGCGACACTTGACGCCAATCCACCCGAGGTCTCCGAAGGGATCTTGACCGGTACGCCGTCTGCCGACGTCGACAGCACCGCCTACAAGCTTGCCGCCGATCGGCTCGGCTTGCAGGAGGTCGACGGCTTTCAGGCGCAGGCGACTGACTGGGCAAGCCTTACCGCACTGACGATCGCGAAGGCCGGGCAGGCCAGCGGCGTCGCAATGAAGGACAACATCCGCAAGATCAGCCAGGGCGACGGCCAGAAGGTCTATTCTGCGGTCGAAGGGCTGAAGCTGCTCGCTGCCGGAAAGGACATCAACTACGAGGGTGTTTCCGGTCCTTGCGACTTCAACGAGGTCGGCGACATCACGACCTGCCGGTTCCGCTACACCCAGGTCAAAAAGGGCAAGCTGGAATTTCTGAAGATCGTGTGAAGGTGCGCGTGGCCGCGACATTTATTCTGGATCAAGGCTGAGTTGCCGATGCACGTGTCGCAACTTGTCTTGAATGGCTTGATGGCCGGCAGCGTCCTAGCGCTGCCGGCCATCGGACTCACGTTGATTTTCTCCGTGTTGCGGTTCACGAACTTCGCCGTCGCCTCGCTGATGACAGTCGGCGCCTATGCCGGCCTGGTCGCCAACGTCAACCTTGGTATGCCGGTCTATGCGGCATTGCTGGCCGCGTTTCTCGTGGCCGGACTGGTCGGCTGGCTCAGCGACGAATTCATTCTGAAACCGTTTCGCGCGTCCGGCTTCATCACCACGGCCATCGGCTCGATCGCGCTCACCATCGCGCTCGAAAATGTGGTGCGGTTCATCTTCGCCAACCAGATGCGCGGCTACAATCTGCCGCTGCGTCGTGACTGGGTGTTCGAAGGCCTGCGCGTCGGGCCGCAACAGGTCGAAAATCTCGCGGTCGCCGTCATCGTGATGCTGATGCTGACGGCGTTTCTGTTGACGACGCGCACCGGCAAGGCGATGCGGGCCGTCGCCGACAACCCGTCGCTGGCATCGATCAAGGGCATCGACGTCGATAGCGTGGCGCGCATTGTCTCGTTCGTCGCCATGGGACTGGCCGGGATCGGCGGCATGCTGATTGGGCTGGACACCACGGTTGACCCGCTGGTCGGGTTCAAGACCATCCTGTCGGTCTTTGCGGCCGCTGTCCTGGGCGGGCTCGGCAGCATCCCTGGTGCGATCATCGGTGCGCTGGTTGTCGGCGTCGGCGAGGAGCTCTCGCTGCTCATTCTGCCGCCGGCCTATCGCACGGCTGTCGGTTTTCTCGCCATCTTCCTCGTTCTGACGCTGCGTCCTCGCGGCATCCTCGGCGCGCGGGCCTATTGAGGGACCATGGAACACTATCTGGTCGCGATGGCTGTCACTGCGGGGATCTACGCGATCCTGGCGCTCGGGACGAATGTTATCTGGGGTATGGCCGGCCTGATCAATCTCGGGCTGGTCGGCTTCTTCGCCGCCGGCGCCTACACCTCTGCGCTGCTGACGCTGAAACTCGGCTGGCCGATCTGGGCGGGGCTCCTTGCGGCGATCGCAGTCACATCGATGATCGGCGTCCTGGTTGCGCTTGTCACGGTGAACTTGCGGGGTGACTACCTGGCGATCGTGACGCTGGGCTTTGCCGAGTCGATGCGCATCGTGATGTCGAACGAGATTTGGCTCGCCAACGGCACCGATGGGCTTTCCGGAATTCCCGGCCCGTGGCGAGGATCGCTTGATCCCCACACCTTCAACCTGCTGTTTCTCGGTATCGTCGTCGGCATCGTCATCGTCCTGTTCGTGCTGGCCGAACGTCTGGCACATTCGCCTTTCGGCCGCGCTCTGCGCGGCATCCGCGACGACGAGCAGGTCGTGCAGGTCGCCGGCAAGAATGTCACGATGCTGAAGGTGAAGGCGTTTGCATTCGGCACTGGGGCGCTCGGCCTTGGCGGTGCGCTCTATGGCCACTTTACCAGCTATATCGCGCCCGACTTGTTCGCTCCGCTGCTCACCTTGTACGTGAAGCTCGCGCTGCTTGCCGGCGGGCTCGGCAACAACAGAGGCGCCGTTCTCGGGGCAATCGTCGTCGTGACGTTCCTGGAGTCGACACGCTTTATCATCCCGTTGGTGCCCTTCATCTCGGCCGTGCAGGGTGCGGCCTTGCGCGAGATACTGATTGCGGCACTGCTTCTGGTGATCCTGCGCTTCTACAGGCAGGGGCTTATTCCGGAGGCCATTCAGCAACCGGCCTTGTTCGCAAAAACGCGCCCAGGCCAAGCGGAGATTGGTGATGTCAAAGCGTGATCTGACCCTCGAGGACGTCAGGGCCGTCATGGCGCTGCAGGCAGAGAAGCCGGAGCGCGACACCTACAAGGCGGTCGAACGGCTCGCCGCGGAGACCTGCGGCTGGCGTCTGCTGACCATCCTCAAATATATCGAAGCAGACCAGGTGGTCGAACGCCTCTCGTCGAGCGACGAGAAGGCCTATCCGCTCGGCGGCCGCAAGCCGCTCGACAAGATCGCAAGCAGCCATGGCGCCATGGAGCATGGCGGCATCTTCCTCGCCGGCACGAAGGCCGATGTGAAGGAGGCGTTCTTCGACCACGAGCTGATCTTCTCGCTCGGCATCACCGCGATCATGAACGTTCCGATCCGGCATGCGGGCCGGCGTCTCGGCACACTGAATTTCTGCGGGGAGGAGGGCGATTACCACGAACGCGAGATGCAGATCGGGCGTGTGCTGGCCGGTCTGCTGGCCCCGGCGATGCTCAAGGCCGTTGACGGTTGACTGGCGCCGTCACGTTGCGCGCAAGCCATCGCCGAACGGATCATCCGGATCCCGATGCAGCGTAGCCTCGCCTGTGACATAGGCGCGACCGGTGATGCTCGGGATGATGGAACCCGATGCATCGTGCCTGTAGCGCGCCGTGAACGAGCTGCCGATGATGCTCTCCTGCACCCAGGCCTCGCCTGGCGCGAGCTTCCCGGCGGCTGCAAGACACGCGATCTTCGCGCTCGTGCCGGTGCCACAGGGCGACCGGTCATAGGCGCCACCGGGGCAGAGCACGAAGTTGCGGCTGTGCGCACCCTTCAGGCCCGGCGGACCATGGAATTCGATGTGGTCGATGGGCGCGCCATCCTTGCCCGTTATGCCTTGTCGCCCGAGCGCGTCCTTGATGGACTCGGCTTTGCGCGACAGCTCGCCGATATTGGCCATCGTCAGTGCAGCCGGCACCTCATGCACGCAGAAGAACCAGTTGCCGCCCCACGCCACGTCGCCGGAGATACGGCCCATGCCGGGCACGTCCACGGTGACGCCGTCGCGAAAACGATAGCTTGCGACATTCTCGATCGTCACCTCATTGCGGGATTTGAGGTCGACGCTGACGATTCCTACGGGCGTCTCGATCTTGTACGCGCCCGGTCCGATACGTCCCATGTGCGCAAGGGTCACCGCCAGTCCTATTGTGCCGTGGCCGCACATGCCGATGTAGCCGACGTTATTGAAGAAGATGACACCTGCCTCGCAGCTCTTGTCTTCCGGCTCGCACAGCAGCGCTCCAACAACAGCATCATATCCGCGCGGCTCGTTCACGGCGAAGCTGCGATAGTGGTCGAACTGCTCGGCGAAGCGCCTGCGTCGCTCCACCAGCGGCCCGGCTCCCAGTGGAGGTCCGCCTTCGACAATGAGCCGTGTCGGCTCGCCTTCCGTGTGGCTGTCGATCACCCGCATCGACGCATTACTCCATGGCCTTCGACGAGTGCTCCGTTTCCGAAGTTCGCATCACTTTGCGGCAACCTCTCATGCGAACTTCGGAAACATCAGGAGCACTCGCAACTTTATGATTCTAGTGCGGTTTATGAATTTGAAATTCCTGCGATGGACTCGCCACGAAACTGGCAGGAATTTCAAATTCACCGCACTAGTCGCGGTATATCACGTTCCGAACCGCCGCACATCGAATGGCGCGATATCCAGCGGCGGCGGTCTGCGAGCGACCAGCGCTCCGACGATCTCGCCGGTGAGCGCGGATTGCGTAAGCCCGTGGTGGGCGTGACCAAACGCATAGATGATGCGGTCGCAGCTCGACGCGGAGCTGATCACGGGCAAGGTGTCAGGGAGCGACGGGCGGAACCCCATCCAGCGTGTGCCACCTTCGAAGCTGGCGTCCGGCAGGAAGCGCTTCGCGCGGCCGATCATCGCGTCCACCCGCTTGTAGTTCGGCGGCAGCGACAGGCCGCCAAACTCGACCGCGCCGCCGACGCGGTCGCCGATGTCCAGCGGCGAGGCTACGAAGCCATGGCCTTCGAACAGGACCAGCCGCGACAGCCCGAGCGATCCCTTGGGCAAGGTTACATTGTAGCCGCGCTCGGTATCCAGCGGGACATCGTCACCGAGCAGCGCGCAAAGCGGTCGCGACCAGGCGCCTGCGGCGATCACGGCCATATCGAAAGATATCGTTTCCCCCGAGCTCAATCGCGTCTCGACGCCTGTCGTCGTCGGCGTCACGCTAGCGACTTCGCCCCGCACGAGCCGGGCGCCGCGCCCAATCGCCGCCTCGCCAAGGGCCAGCGTTACGTGGGCTGGGTCGTCTACGCTGACGCCTGCGGGATAGTTGACTCCCGCCACCGCGGCCGGGCCGAGCGCGGGCTCGAGCTTCTTCACGGCTGCATGGTCGGGCAGAAGTTCGAGATGGTAGCCGAGCTTCTCCTGTCGTCTAAGTGTCGGCAGTGCGGCTTCGAACTGCTGCTTGTCGGAGAAGATGCACGCATAGCCCAGCCGGCGCAGATGCTTCTGTTCGAGGCCGAGCTTGCCAAGGCGGCGCTCCCAGGCTGCGAGGGACGAACCATTGAGCGCGATCAATGCTTGCGTCGAGCGCTCCACCTGAGCTGGCGTCGAAGCCCGCACAAAACGGAGCAGCCATGGCAGGATCGCCGGCATATAGGTGGGACGGATCGAAAAAGGCCCGAGCGGATCGACCAGCCATCGTGGAATGTGGCGCCAGACTTTGGGGCTTGCCAGCGGCAGGATATCCGTATGCACGATGCCGCCGGCGTTGCCGCGCGAGGTCCGCTGCCCAAGACCATCGGGATCGATCAGAGTGACGGCATGTCCGTCGTCGAGAAGCGCATGGGCGGCTTGAATGCCGATGATGCCCGCGCCGACAATGGCTATGTGCATTTGGTTCCCGAGAGCGGAATGAGCGTGAAAACAATGCGCCGAAAGCCGGCATTGTCCAGCGCAAATGCACGCGAAGCAGGCGCACGGCTTGCCATTGACGGCAGCAAATATGCGTAGGACATTTCAATCGAGGCACGAGCGATCGAGAGCAAGCCAATGAATGTCTACCACTTCAAGAATTTCGAAATGCTCGATCCCGAAGTCGGGGAGTTGAACGGCGGTCACGAGCTCGTCGTCGAGGGCGGCCTGATCCGCGAAGTCTCGACCAGGCCGATCAAGCTTGCGACGGCGATCGTTATCGACTGCGGCGGGCGCACGCTGATGCCCGGCCTGATCGACAGTCATGTGCATGCGGTGCTGTCCGAAGTCGTGATCCGCAACATGGAAAGCGTACCGTTGACGCTGATGACCGCGCGCGCCGGCGCTCTGCTGCACAAGATGCTCGACCGCGGCTTCACCAGCGTGCGTGACACCGGCGGGGCCGATTGGGGCCTGAAGGAAGCGACAGAGAAATGGTTGTTGCCGGGGCCGCGGCTGTTCATCGCCGGACGCGCGCTTGGTCCCACGGGCGGCCATAGCGACGGCCGCCGCCGCACGGACTTTGGTGTACGCTGTCAATGCTGCAATGCCCTGTCGTTCTCCATGGGCATTGCGGACGGCGTTTCCGAGGTCCGCCGCGCGGTGCGCGAGGAAATGCGCCAGGGCTGCGACCAGGTGAAGATCATGATGTCCGGCGGCGTCGCCTCGCCCTACGATCCGCTCGATAGCCTGCAGTTCTCGGTGGACGAGGTGGCGGCAGCCGTCGAGGAGGCGCACGCCTTCGGCCGCTATGTCTGTGCGCACGCCTATACGCCGGAGGCCATCACGCGCGCGGCGAACGCCGGCGTGCGCACCATCGAGCACGGCAATCTCATCGACGATGCGTCTGCAAAGCTGATGGCCGAAAAAGGCATGTTCCTCGTCGCCAATCTCGTCACCTATTTCGAGATGAAGAAGCATGCTGCCGAATACGGCATGAATTCGGACATGCTGGCGAAGAACGACCTCGTCATCGACGGCGCCTTGAAGTCGCTCGAAATCTGCAAGCGTCACGGCGTCCCTGTCGCATACGGCACCGATCTGCTCGGCCAGTTGCAGGTCGCGCAGTCAGAGGAGTTCACACTCCGCGCGCAGGTGCTGTCGCCCGCCGAGATCATCCGTTCGGCCACCACGATTGGCGCCCAGGTCGTGCGCATGGAGGGCAAGCTTGGCTGCCTGAAGCCGGGCGCCTTTGCCGATCTGCTCGTCGTCGACGGCAATCCGCTCAAGGACCTGAAGCTGCTTCAGGGGGAAGGCCAGCACCTTTCGGTGATCATGAGGAGCGGGCGCTTCCACAAAAGCCGGCTGCAGTGATGGCAGCTGTCGGAAGCTCCCCGATGTCCCAGCAATTCCTGTTCAGGAATTTCGAATTGCTCGAACCTTCGTTCGGCGAGCTCCGTGGTGGATATGAGCTGCTTGTCGAGGGCGACACGGTCAAGCAACTCAGCGAGAAGCCGATCAAGGCGGCCGACGCGACGGTGATCGACTGTGGCAAGCGCACGCTGATGCCGGGACTGATCGATTGCCACGTGCACGCCATCCACAGCGAGGTCAATATCCGCTTCCTGGAGGCGATGCCGCTGACCTTGATCACCGCCCGCGCCGCAACACGCCTGCGCGCCATGCTCGACCGCGGCTTCACGACCGTGCGTGACACCGGCGGGGCAGACTGGGGTATCAAGACGGCCATCGAAACCGGACATATCGTTGGGCCACGGCTTTATATCGCCGGTCAGTCGATCGGACCTACCGGCGGCCATTCGGATTCACGTCGGCGCACCAACTGGGGCGGCGAGTGCGCCTGCTGTAACGGCCTCCAATTCGAATCCGCGATCGCTGATGGCGCTGATGAGGTCCGAAAATCCGCGCGCGAGCAGATGCGCCAGGGTGCCGACCATGTGAAGATCATGATGTCCGGCGGCGTCGCATCACCCTATGATCCCCTCGACAGCCTGCAATTCTCGGATGGCGAAGTCAGCGCGGCGGTGGAAGAGGCGACCGCCTTCGGGCGCTACGTCTGCGCCCATGCCTACTCGGCAGAGGCCATCACACGCGCCGCGCGCCTGGGCGTCCGCACCATCGAGCACGGCAATCTGATCGACGACGCCAGTGCCAAGGCCATGGCGGGGAAGGGAATGTATCTGGTTGCGAACCTGGTCACCTACTACGCCATGAAAGAACGAGCCGCCCAGTGGGGCATGACCGGCGAGAGCCTCGCCAAGAATGAAATCGTGCTGCAGGGCGGACTGAAATCGCTGGAGATCTGCAAGCGCCACGGCATTCCAGTCGCCTATGGCAGCGACCTGCTGGGCGAGTTGCATTGGGACCAGTCGAAGGAGTTCACCATCCGCCAGGAGGTCGTCTCGGCCATCGAAATCATCCGCTCGGCGACCACGATCGGCGCCGAGGTCCTGCGTATGCCGGGCAGGGTGGGGACATTGCAACCAGGCGCCTTTTCCGACGCCATCCTTGTTGACGGCAATCCGCTGAAAAACCTTGCGCTGCTTGGCGATCAAGGGAAACATCTCTCCCTGATCATGAAGGCCGGTGTTCTGCACAAGAACCGGCTGAATTGATCGCAGGCCCTCGCAGAGAGGCGATCTTGACCGTCGTACCCGGATTGACCTCGTCGCGTCTTGTCGGCCGCATGGCGCTCAGAACAGCGGCCGGCATGTCGCTTGCATATATCCTGCTGCCGATGTTCTTCGTCATCTGGCTGGCGTTCTTCGCGCAGGAAATCCCGTCGTTTCCCCCGGAAGGCTATTCGCTGAAATGGTTTCGCGTCATTCCCGGCAATGACAGGTTCGTCTCGGGATTTCTCCTCAGTCTGCAAGTCGCCTTGGTCGCGACGTCGATCGGTTTGGCCATCGGCGTTCCCGCCGCTGTTTGCCTGGTGCGAGGGCGCTTCAAGGGACGTGAGGCGGTGAACAACCTGCTGTTGATGCCGCTGATCGTGCCGGGTATCGTGCTCGGCATCGCGCTGTATGTCTTCCATGTCGAGACCGAGATCACGACCGGCTGGCCGATCCTCGGTTCGATCGGTGGCCTGGTCGCCGGCCACGTGTTGATCGCCATCCCCTGGACGGTGCGCCTCATCACCGCCAGCCTCGTCGGCATGGATCGCGCCGTCGAGGAAGCGGCGCAAAGCCTCGGCGCGAACCGCCTGACCACATTCCGGCGCATCACCTTGCCCGCAATCTTGCCGGGCATTGTCGCAGCAGCCTTGTTCGGCTTCATCGCCTCGTTCGGGAATCTGGAAATGAGCCTGTTTCTCGTCGGCCCCGGCCGCACGACACTGCCGATCGCGATCCTCCAATACCTTGAATGGAAGATCGATCCGACCATCGCGGCAGTTTCGGTTTTGCAGATCCTGTTCATCGGCGGGGCCATGCTGCTGACCGATCGCTTCGTCAACATCGGCCGCGTGGTCTGACCATGGCGCGCCTGCAGTTGAGCGGCATCACGAAGCGCTACGGCGACTTCAAGGCTGCTGACGATGTGTCGCTCGACGTCGGCGATGGCGAATTCCTCGTCCTGCTCGGCCCCTCCGGCTGCGGCAAGACGACGACACTGCGCATCATTGCGGGCTTCATCGAGCCGACGTCCGGCAGCGTGCGCCTCGGCGAGCGCGACATTACCGCGCTCCCTCCATGGAAGCGCAACGCCGGCCTCGTGTTCCAGAGCTATGCGCTATTTCCGCACATCACGGTGGCCGAGAACATCGCGTTCGGCCTCGAGATGCGCAAGATGCCGAAGGCGGAGATGGGGCCGAAGATTGCGGAGGCATTGCGCCTCGTGCGGCTCGATCATCTCAGCGACCGGCTGCCGCGACAATTGTCCGGCGGACAGCAGCAGCGCGTGGCGCTGGCCCGTGCGCTGGTTTTTCGGCCCGACGTTCTCCTGCTCGATGAGCCGCTGTCCAATCTCGACGCCAAGCTGCGCCAGGACGTGCGTGTCGAGATCCGCGAGCTGCAGCGCAAGCTCGGATTGACCACCGTGATGGTGACCCACGACCAGGAAGAGGCATTGACCATGGCCGACCGCCTCGTCGTCATGAGCGAGGGGCGTATTCGCCAGATCGGATCGCAGCAGGATCTCTACGAACGCCCTTCGGAAAAATTTGTCGCAGATTTCGTCGGGCGCTCGACGTTCATCGATGGGCGCATGGATGGCCCCGGGCGCTTCGTCTCTGCCGGCGGCCTCGTCGTCGCCTGCGAAGGAACCGGTAACGGCAGCGCCTCTCTCGCGCTGCGCCCTGAACGCCTTGCCTTGATGACGGCGGCAGCGCCGCAGATGGACAACAGCTTTCCCGGTGCGGTTGAATTCATCTCCTATCTCGGGTCGCAAGTGGATCTGCACGTACGCTTGTCGCCGCTTGAACGGGTCATCGTGCAGATCCAGAATCGACCCGAAAAGCCGCTTCCGGTGATCGGAGAACAGGTCCACGTTGCCTGGAGCAAATCGACAGGCCGCGTATTTCAATCGTAACGTCTCGGCCAACCAACGTAACGGAGGTACCAGTCATGACCAGATCGAAATCCCGTCGTGAAGTCCTGCTCGGCGCGGCCGCACTGGCCGGCACGGCCTACCTGCCACGCACCGCATCGGCGCAGGCGAAAGGCCGCATCGTTGTCGGCACCTGGGGCGGTGATTACGCCCGTTTGCTCAACAAGAATATCGACGTGCCTGTCCTCATCAAGGACGGCTGGGAGGTCGTACAGGATCAAGCCGGTGATCCCCAACGGCGCTCGAAAATGCTCGCCGAGCAGCGACTGCCGCGCGGTACGTCCGATGTGCAGGGTCTTTCGGCGCTCAACATGTACCAGATGCACGACGCCGGCACCGTCTTGCCCATCGACTACGGCAAGCTCAAGAACGCGGGAAATCTCCTGGGGTCGATGAAGTATCCCTACGGCGTCGGCCATATCTATTCGGGCAAGGTCGGCGTCTACAATCCGAAGATGCTTCCGACAGCGCCCGTCAGCTACAAGGACGTGTTCGACCCCAAGCACGGTGACAAGCTCGGCATCATCGACATCCAGTACCAATACACGATGGTCTGTGCGGCGCTCGCCGCCGGAGGGAAGGTCAACGATATCGAGCCTGGCAAGAAGCTGCTGCTGGACTGCAAGAAGGCCGGCATGCGCATCTATCCGACCAACGAGGCGTTCGCTCAGGGCCTGAAGTCGGAGGAATTCGGCACCGGCGTCATGTGGAAAGCGCGCGTCGTCCAATGGCAGAACGCGGGTATCCCCGTGAAAGCGTTCGCGCCCACGGAAGGCACACTCGCTTACGTCTCGGGCTTTGTCATTCCGAAGAACGCGCCCAACAAGGACGGTGCGTACGCCTATCTCGACGCCATGCTCGACAAGAGTGCGCAGGAAGCATTTGCAGTCGACATGGGCTACAACCCGACCGTCACCAACGCCGTAGTCGCGCCCGATCTGAATGAACGCATCGGCTTCACTCCTGACGAGATCAAGAAACTCGTCGACCTCGACTACGATTACATGAACAAGAACGACGTCGCGTTCAAGGAATGGTGGGACAAGGTGCTGAAGAGTTGAGGCGAGCGCCACAGACCGGAAAGAAAAGTTAGCGAAACAGCCGATGGCCGCGACCGGTCCAACGTTTCACTCGGACGAGAAGCCTACGTCATTGCTCTCGGCCTCGACGCTGGTCGGGCCGGCGACTGTGTTCGTGGTCGCCGGTCTGCTGTTGCCGTTGGCGATCCTGCTCCGCTACAGCTTCAATAGTTTCGAACCGCGGCGCATGATGGTGGAGACCTTCACGCTCGATAACTACGTGAAGTTCTTCGCCGATCCCTACTACACCGGCGTGCTGTGGACGACGCTGCGCGTGGCCGCCCTTTGTACGGTCGCCTGCCTGGTCATGGGTCTGCCGCTCGCCTACGTGCTTGCGCGCACCCAGACGCGATTCAAGAACGTGCTGATCATGCTGGTCGTGCTGCCACTGTTCGTGGGCAACGCCGTGCGCGCGGCCGGGTGGATGACCCTGTTCGGCTCCAAGGGCTTTCTCAACGTGACCTTGATGGAGCTCGGCGCGATCACGCAGCCGCTGCAGATCATGTATACCGAGGGCGCCGTGGTCGCCGGCATCATAGCCGTTAATCTGCCCTACATGGTGCTGACGTTGCAGAGCGTGATCGAAGGCATCAACCGTAATCTGGAAGAGGCGGCCTTCAGTCTTGGCGCGGGACCGATGACGATGTTTCGTCGTGTGCTGCTGCCGCTGGCGCTGCCGGGCCTCCTTGCCGGCACCATCCTGACCTTCATCCTCGGCATGAACGCTTATGCGACACCGGTCCTGCTCGGCGGCCCCAAGTTCAAGATGATGGGCCCGCTGGTCTATGGACAGTTTCAGCTCAACAATTGGCCGTTCGGCGCTTCCGTCGCGTTCGTCCTGATGACGGCAACGCTCGCGCTGACGGCGACGGCAAACATCCTGGTACAGCGCCGGTTTCGGCGATGACGATTGAAGGAGTTCGTTATGACGGTTGGCGTTGGCGGATCGACTGCGGAGGCGGAGCTCGCCGCCATGAAGAGCATGCGCGGAGATGTGCCGCCTATCGGTGTCGATGAGCGCCTGCGGCGCATCGCCCGTGCCCAGGAGATCATGCGGCAGAAAGGCATCGACGCTCTCTATCTCGATGTCTCATCGAGCATGACCTATTTTACCGGATTGAAATTCCGTCGTACCGAACGCATGCACAGCGCGGTTCTGCCGGCCAAGGGTGAGATCGTCTATGTCTCACCGGCATTCGAGGTCGAGAAACTCAAAACCATGATCTCGTTCGGTGACAAGATTGCCGTCTGGGAGGAGGATGAGGATCCGACCGCAACCGTTACCGAGACCGTGCGCGCATTGGGCTATCCAAGCGGCACGATCGCCGTCGATGAGGCCACGCCGTTCTTCACGTTCGACGGATTGCGCCGCGCCGGCAACGCCTACACCTTCATCAACTCGATCGACGTGACTGCCGGTTGCCGCATGATCAAGTCCGAGCACGAGCTCGCGCTGATGCAGACGGCCAAGAATATCACACTCGAGGCCCACAAGGCCGCCGCCCGCATCATGCGCGAAGGCATCACCACCACTGAAGTGCAGGCATTCCTCACCGCGGCGCACCGCAAGCTCGGCTCGGAAGGCGATCCGCCTTTCAACGCGGTGCTGTTCGGTGAGGCGTCGGCCTATCCGCACGGCGTGCCTTATCCGCAGACGCTCAAGGACGGCGATATGATCCTGATCGATACCGGTGCGCCGGTCGATGGCTATCTCTCCGACATCACACGCTCCTACGTTTTCGGAGAGCCAACGAAGCGCCAGCGCGACGTCTGGAATCTGGAGAAAGCGGCGCAGGCCGCAGGCTTCGCAGCCGCCAAGCCCGGCAACCGCTGCGAGGATATCGACATCGCGGCTCGCGGGGTCATCAACGGCGGCGGCTTCGGGCCGGGTTATGCGACGCCCGGCCTCCCGCACCGCACCGGTCACGGCATCGGTCTGGACGTGCACGAATGGCCCTATCTCGTGAAGGGCGACAAGACCGTGCTGAAGCCCGGTATGACCTTCTCGAACGAACCGACCATCTGCATCTATGGCGAATTCGGCGTGCGCCTCGAGGACCACATGGTCATCACCGAAACCGGCGCCCGCTGGTTTACCCAGCCGGCCCATTCGGTCGACGATCCCTTCGGCCTGGATAAGTGAGCACGCGATGGCCTCTGCGAGCCACGGCTCGCGCCTAGCTCGTCTTGCTGAAGTGCTCGATCGCATCCTCGGCTCTGAGCGGCACGCGTGAGGATTCGTTGTTGAGGTCAACCAGGCGCACGAGCAATTCCATCAGCGTCTTGCGCTCGGCCGGCTTGAGGGGAGCGAGCATTCGCTCCTGCGCGCGATCCACCGCCGCCATGACCTTCTGCAGCAGCGTTCTGCCGACCGCGGTGAGATGCAGCGACTTTATGCGGCGGTCCGCGGCGCTCGGTCGTCGCTCGATGTACTTCTTCGCTTCGAGGCGTTCGATCACGCTGCCGAGTGTCGATCGATCGAATGCGATGACCAGCGACAGCCGGGTGGCGTCGATCCCCGGATGGGTGCGGATGGCAACGAGCGCTGCGTATTGCACCGGCGTCAGATCGAAGTCCTTGCACTCCTCGACGAAGATCGACACGGCGATCTGTTGCATGCGCCGGAACAGATAGCCCGGCTTGGTGTAGACGTCGTCCATGGTGATGGGGCGCTGTCTATTCGGCATCGATCTGTCGCTCCGGCGCGGCGTCGGCGAAAGCCTTGAGCGACCGCGCCGCCGCCTCGGCCTCCAAGAGGTGCGCGCTGCTGCGGAAATTGCCGTGCAGTTTCACGATAAGCCCCTCACGGTTCGCTGATGCAGCAATCAAGCCAGATTGACAGTACACGGTCGTTCAGTATGCTGTCAAAAAAAGCACCCTGAGGAAGCGCCATGGATCATGCGATTGCAAAGACCGCGGAGCGCGAAGCGTTCTATCGCAAGATAGACGGCGAGAATCTCACGGCGCTGTGGAACGTGATGGGCGATCTGATCACGCCCGAGCCCAAGAGCGCGTGCCGGCCGCACCTGTGGCGCTTCGATACGATCCGCGCTCACATGATGGAAGCGGGCAGGCTGATCACGGCCAAGGAAGCCGAGCGACGCGTCCTGATCCTGGAAAATCCCGGATTGCGCGGACAGTCGAAGGTGACAACGTCGCTCTATGCCGGCGTTCAGCTGGTGATGCCGGGTGAGGTCGCGCCGGCCCACCGCCACAGCCAGTCGGCGTTGCGTTTTATCCTGGAAGGCAAGGGCGCACACACGGCCGTCGATGGCGAGCGCACGAAGATGGAGCCGGGCGATTTCGTGATCACGCCATCGATGACCTGGCACGATCACGGCAACGAAACCGACGAGCCGATGTTCTGGCTGGACGGGCTCGACATTCCGCTTGTGCAGTTTTTCGACGCGTCATTCGCCGAGGGACTGAGCGAGGACGAGCAGCCGATCACCCGGCCCGCCGGCGACAGCTTTGCGCGCTACGGCCATAACCTGCTTCCCGTCGATTTCAGGCAGGCGTCGCAGACGTCGCCCGTTTTCAACTATCCTTACGCGCACACCAGAGACGCGCTGGAGACCGCGAAGACCTCGAACCAGTGGGATCCCTGCCACGGCCTGAAGCTGCGCTACACCAATCCGGTCAGCGGCGATTTTGCGATGCCGACCATCGGCACGTTCATTCAGCTGCTGCCGAAGGACTTCAAGACCGCGCGGTATCGTTCGACCGACGCCGCCGTGTTCGCGGCGGTCGAGGGCCGTGGCCGTTCGCGGATCGGCGAGCAGGTATTCGAGTGGAGCCCGCGGGACATTTTCGTGGTGCCGAGCTGGCACTGGGTGACGCACGAGGCGGACGACGAAGCCGTGTTGTTCAGCTTCTCCGACCGGCCCGTGCAGCAGAAGCTCGGTCTGTTCCGTGAAGATCGGGGCAACGCTTGAGCGCCGATGCTTTGGGATTCTGATCGGATCATTGCGATCGCCGGAAACCGCCCGCGGTCGATAACAAGAGCAAGGGGAAACTGCACATGGAATTCGGCTACTTTACCCTGAGCGACAACCACTATGAGAATAACACCCGTTCACCGAATGAGTTCGTGAACGACATCACCGCCGAGGCTCTATATGCCGACGAGCTCGGTATGCACTCGGCCTGGATCGGCGAGCATCACTTCAACTCGCTGGGTGTACTTTCGTGTCCCGATCTCGTGCTCGCCTACATCGCTGCACGCACGAAGCACATCCGGCTGGCGCCCGCCGTGACGGTGTTGCCTCTGCACCATCCAATTCGGGTTGCCGAGCAATGGGCGACCCTCGACCTTCTCAGCAACGGTCGCGTCGACTTCGCGGCCGGACGTGGTTACGACCGACGCGAGTACCTGCCGTTCCACGTTTCATTTGAGGACAATCAGTCGATCTTCGACGAGGGACTCGAGCTCGTGCGCAGGCTTTGGTCGTCGGATGAACGGCTAACGTACAAGGGCAAGCACTATTCGTTCGAGGATGTGCGCATCACGCCCAAGCCGCTGCAACACCCCATCCCGACATACGTAGCCTCCTTCTCCAAGCCCTCGATCGAGCTTGCGGCGCGGCTAGGCTGCGGATTGGTTGTTGCGCCCTTCGCCGCCGCGATGAGTTTTGGCGGGTTGAAACAGGTCGCCGATGTTTATCACGAAAGCTGCGCCAAGTTTGGCACCAAACCGGGGCGGCTCATGTGCAGCTACTTTACGCATTTTGCCGATAACAAGCAGCAGGAAGATGCGCAGCGGGCGCGGCAGATACGGTACTACAAGGAATGCGTCATTCCGGCGTTTCCGGGCGATCCGAAGACCGCACCGCCGAGCTATCGCTACTTCATCGACATGGTGGACCGCCTGCAGAAGGTGAAGCCGGAGGACCTTACTGAGAATTCGGTGTTGATCGGTTCGCCTGCGCGGATCACCGAAACCTTGAAGAAGGTCGAGGCGGCCGGCTTCGCGGAGGTGATCCTCTACTTCAACGTGGGCCTCAAGCCGCACATGCAGGTGAAGCAGGAGATGGACCGTTTCATGCGCGAGGTCGCGCCTCATTTCGAGGGCCTGCACAAGCAGCGGCGCGCCGCCTGAGCCAACCGACGTGCGGACTGGACGGCCGTCAGCTCACCACGGCGAGCGTCTCGATGTCATAGGCGGCGGCGATGCTGCGTCCGAGCTTCGGATCGTGCAGCTCCATCTCGAAGCGGCTCGCCGGGCGGATGCCGCCGATCGCACCGAGCGTGCCGCAGAACATGGCTGTGCCCGCGGGTAGCTCCGGACCTCCGGGCCGGCGCGACAGCAAGTCTTGCGGCGTGCGAAGGCTGGCGAGCGTGCCTTGCTGGTACAGGGTGCGTTGTCCGTCGATCACGGCGAAGGCGCGGATCTCGATCTCGTCCCAGTGGGCTTCGACATCGGCAAGCCGCCAGAGCGTGCCGGCAACCGGCTTGCCGCAGAGCTGCTTGGACAGCGCGATGCCCATGGTCTCGGCCTTGCGGTCGGTATGGTCGGAGCCGAGCCCCAGCCAGAGTCCGTCGGCAAACGAGAACAACACCGGCTCGACCTCGCCGGAGGAATCGCCGCCGAGCACGCTCAAGACCGGCTCCTGCGTCAACGTCTGCGCCGCAACACGGTAGAACACCGGCATCGCGCTTGGACGCGGCACGCCGATGGCGGCGAGCTCCTCGACATGGTGGCGCAAGGCCGCCTCGTCGCGTCCAGCCCAGCCGGCGACCACGAGATGGTCGATGGCGACGGCGATCCTGTCGCGGCCGGTTAACGTCAATCGATCGAACTGAAGCATGAGTTATCGCACCATATTTGGCAGCCAGAGAGCCAGCTGCGGCCACCACATCAGGAAGATGACGGCGAGGATGTAGACCAGAACGAAGGGCATTACGCCGGAGAAGACATCGGTGATCGGCCCGCCGTCGCGGCGCATGCCCTGCAATACATAGAGGACCGTGCCGTCCGGTGGCGAGACCAGCGCGATCTCGACCAGCATGGTGACAATGACGCCGAACCAGATTGGATCGTAGCCGAGCGCGACGACAACCGGGAAGATCACCGGGATCGTCGTCACCACCATGGAGAAGCCCTCCATGAAGGTGCCGAGCGCGAGGTAGAAGCCGATGATCAGCAGCATGATCGCCCAGGGCGGCAGCGGCATCTCGCTGACCAATTTGGCCAGCGCCTGCGGCACGCCAAGGCTGACGAAGACATAGTTCAGCACATAGGCGCCGAACAGGATGAGCCCGATCAGCGCGGTGTTGCGCGCTGTCGCCTCAGCCGAGGCGTTCAGCATCTTGAAGCTGAGGCGGCCCTCGATCGCGGCGAAGACGATCGCGCCAACGACGCCGAGCGCGGCGGATTCGGTCGCGGTGGCGAGCCCGCCATAGATCGTGCCGAGCACGATCAGGATCAGGGTCGCCGTCGGCGCCAGGTCGACGAGGCTGCGCAGCTTGACGGAGAGGGGCACGCGCGGCGCGTCCGGATCGGCATGGGGGGCGGCGGTGCGCGCCTTCCAGAGGATGACCAGCACGAACAGCGCAACGACGAGGATGCTCGGGCCCACCGCGGCAAGATAGAGCGCGCCGACCGAGGTCTCGGTGATCAGCCCGTAGATGATGAAGGTGATGCCGGGCGGGATGAGGTTGCCGAGCGCGCCGCCTGCGGCAAGTGAGCCGAGGACCATCTTGGGATCGTAGCGCGAGCCCTTGAAGAAGGGCAGCGCGACCGAGCCCATGGTCGCAGCCGTGGCGACGGAGGAGCCGGAGATGGCCGAGAACACGCCCGAGGCCGCGATGTTGGTGTGCAGCAGTCCGCCCGGCAGACGATCGAGCCACACATTCAGCGCCTTGTAGAGCCGGTCGGACAGGCCGGCGCGCAACAGGATTTCCCCCATCAGCAGGAACAGCGGCACGGCGACGAGGACAAAGCTAGACGAGGGATTCCAGACCGTCTGGCCGATGAAGGTCCAGAACGGCCGGTCGGAGAAGGCGAAGCCGACAATGAGGCCGAGCACGCCGAGCGCCGCGCCGATATAGATGCCGGCGCCGAAGAACAGCAGGAAAAGCCCGACCAGCAGCAGCACCTCGCCGATCAGGTGATTGCCGGGGCCGACGCCGGCAATGCTCATGCCGACCATGAGACCGACGAGGGCGAGCAGGAAGACGATCGGGATCATCGGGCGGGCTCGTTGACGTCGAGCGCGCCAACCGCTTCCAGCGCTTCTGCCGCCTCTTCGTCATAGGTGCGCGCATGCAGCAGCGCCTCGGCCTCGTTCCCGCGTCCAGCGATGACGAGGAGTGTACTCTCGGCCAGCATGATCAGAGTCAAAACGAGGAAGACGACGATGCCGAAGGTCCAAAGCCCCTGCGGGATCCAAAGCGGCGTGCGCAGCACGCTGATGTCGGTGGCGTTGAAAAGCAGCGACTCGTCGACCAGCTCCAGGGCGCCCTTGGCGATGAAACCGGTGAAGACGGCAAGCGCCGCCAGGCTGAGCAGATGCATCGGTTGGCGGATGCGCAGCGGCAGGAAGTTGATCAGCACATCGATGCGCACGTGCGCGCGGCTGGTCAGCGTATGCGCCAGCGCCCAGGAGATGCCGAAGGCGAGCGCATAACCCGTCAGCTCGGTCGTTGCCTGCGAGGAGAAGCCGAGGAAGCGGCGCGCCAGCACGTCGAATGTGATGAAGCAGGCGCAGAGGATGAAGCCCCAGCCGGCGGCATAGCCCATCCCTGTGCCGAGCTTCGCTACGAGCTTGCGGCAAAAGGAGGCCGCGACGATCAATCTGTCGAGCATCGCGACCTGCCCTCTTTGGCGCTATTTTGCTTGATAGCTCACGCCGCTGATCGGTGCGACCGCGCGGTTGTAGACTTCGACGCAGCGCGCACCGCAGCGCTCCATGAAGTTGGGCAGGATTGCCGAGGTCAGTGTCGTGCGCAACGTGTCCTGATCGGCCTGGACCGGGCGGAAGAGCGTCATCGGCTTGCTCTCGACGACCTTGCCGATCTTGCAACCGGCCTTGTCGCCGCTGTTGCAGGCGAGACCATCCTCGGTCGTCTCCTCGCCGAGCTTCCACTGCGCCTCCTCGACCTCCTTCATCGTGGTTTCGAGGAAGGCCCGGACCTGCGGATCGAGCTTGTTCCACCAGTTCAGGTTCACGACATACATCGAGACCGACCAGAACAGCGGCAGTGCATATTGCGACTGGCTGACTTCATACCAGCGCGCGCCGTTGCCGGAGCTTGAGCCGGTAATCGCGCAGTCGACCACGCCGCGTTCCAGCGCAGCATATACCTCGGGGAAGCCGATCGCGGTCGGCTGCGCGCCGATCGAGGTGACGAAGGTGTTGGACGAGCCGCCGCCGGTGCGGATGCGCTTGCCCTTGAGGTCGGCCAGGCTCGCAACCTTGTCGCGGCAGAAAAAGACCTGGGCTGCGAAGGGATACATCGCCACGATGCGGGTGTTGAAGCGCTCCAGCTCCTTGTTCAACTCAGGCAGTAGCGCCTGCGAGACCTTGCGCGCCTGGCTGACCGACGGGTTCAGACCCGCGAGGTCGACCATGTCGAGCATCGGCACTTCGCCGGAGACGGTGTTCAAGGGGACTGCGCCGATATCGACCTGGCCCGAGCGCACGAGGCGGATGATCTCCGGGCCGTTGAGGTTGCGTTCTGGCCAGCTCGCCAGCGTCACGGTAACGCGGCCGCCCGACTTCTGCGGCACGCCTTCGCGCAGCAGCGGGATATCGACCTTGGTGTATTGCGGCAAAGCCGGCCCGACCTGGGTCACCGCCTGGATATTGACAGGCGGGCCCGCAGGCAGTGTCTGGGCGAACGCTGGCCCGCCGAGAGCGAGTGCAAGGGTCGCGAGTGACGCGTAGCGAAGTCGTTTCATGTCGAGCGCTCCAGTCGGGGTCAGAAGGATGGCGGGTAGTAGTTGAACTCGATCATCAGGCAGCCTTCCTGCGTGAAGAAGGGACCGTGCAAGATATGCGCCGGGCGGCAGGCATAGGTACCCGCCGGCAGAAGCCTGGCGTGCTCGGCTTCATTGGGTGAGCCGATCAAGAGCGAACCCGAGATGATGAAGACTTCCTCGCACCAGTCATGCACGACCGGCTTCGCTACGAAGGCGCCGGGCGCCCAGCGTGACAGGCGCGTCATCGCGCCGGTGCGGGCGGCCTGGTCGAGAGCGCCGGACAGGATGTTCTGCGCGACGCCCACATATCCCGGAACGGACGACCAATCCTTCTCCGACAGCGCGTCGAAGAATTCGCGGTGCTGCTTGGCGAAGGCGCCGAAACCGGGATGGGGCGTGTGTGTCATAAGATCGAGAGGCTGCTGTTCCTGAGGTCGGTGACGAGCATCGCGCCGGGCGCGTGCGTGATGGCGAATGGTGGCTTGGCGGCGGCGATCACCGCCTGCGGTGTCACTCCGCAGGCCCAGAACACCGGCAATTCGCCGTCCCTGATCTCGACCGCGTCGCCATAGTCCGGCTTCGCAAGATCGGTGATGCCGATTTTCTCCGGCAGGCCGATATGCACCGGCGCGCCATGCACTGAGGGAAACCGCGACGTGATCTGGATGGCGCGGATCGCGTCGGCGGGGCTGAAGGGGCGCATCGTCACGACCATCGGCCCGGCGAAGGGACCGGCCGGTGCGCAAGCGATCGATGTGCAATACATCGAGACGTTGACGCCTTGCGTCACGTTGCGGATTTCCAGGCCATCGGCGAGCAGCGCTTCCTCGAAGGAGAAGCTGCAGCCGATGACGAAGCCGACGAGGTCGTCGCGCCAATGCTTGAGGATGTCGGTCGGCTCGTCGATCATCTCGCCGTCGCGCCAGACACGGTAGCGCGGCAGATCGGTGCGCAGGTCGAGATCGGCGCCGAGCGAGTTGAGCGTCGGATCGCCTGGCTCGGTAAAGCCAATGATCGGGCAGGGTTTTGGGTTGCGCTGGCAGAAGCGCAGGAAGTCGTCGGCGAGGTCGGCCGGCAGGATGACGAGATTGCCCTGCACGAAGCCGGGCGCCAGCGACGATGTCTGGCATTGCAGCCGGCCTTCGCGGACGGCGCGTCGTGCCTCGGCCCCGGTCGCGCAGCCGCGTCCCTCTGACATTATATCCTCGTCCCCGTTGACGGTGCCTGGCTCAATACTGGGCGGGACTCGGCGACATCGTCCAATTGTCATTCAGGATCGTGTCTGATAAGTCTAGCTTATCAAAGGACGCGATGCGTGATTGAGTTCCGGACACTCGAAACCTTCGTCTGGGTCGCCCAGCTCCGGAGCTTCCGCGGCGCGGCAGCCAAGCTCAACACGACCCAACCCTCGATTTCGCAGCGTGTGGCGCAACTGGAAGATCAACTCGGTGTGCGCCTCCTGGAGCGCGGGCGCCGCACGTTCGCGCTGACCGAGGCGGGACGTTCCGTGCTGGTGCAGGCCGAGCGACTGCTGGGTTTGCGGGCGGAGCTCGTCGCCTCGGTGACCGATCGCTCGCAATTGCGCGGCACATTACGCCTCGGTGTGGCGGAGACCATCGTTCACACTTGGCTGCCGCGTTTCGTCGAAGCGATGTCGGCGCGCTACGAACGCATCACGCTGGAGATCGAGGTCGATATCTCGCCGAACCTGCGCGAGCGGCTGCTCGCCCAGCAGATCGACCTCGCCTTCCTGCTCGGCCCGATCAGCGCGCCGCAGATCCTGTCGCGCCCGCTGAGCAGCGAGCCGATCCGCTTCTTCGCCAGCCCGAAACTCGGCTTTGCGCCCGGCCAGAATCCGCTGGCACGGATTGCCGCCCACCCGATCATCACCTTCGCGCGCAATACGCAGCCCTATATGCGACTGCGCGAATTGCTCGCCGACCCCCATCTGCCGCCGGCGCGCATCCACGCCAGTGCTGCGCTCGCGACCGTGGTACGGATGGCGCTGGACGGGCTCGGCGTCGCGCTCATACCTGCCTCGATCGTCGCCGAAGACGTCAAGGCGGGCCGGCTGGTCGAGGTGGGCTGTCCGGCTGTGATTCCCGATCTGCAGTTTGTTGCAGGGTGGCTCGCAACACCGGACGCCCGCTTGATTGCGCTCGCCCTGGAAATCGCAAGCGCCGCCGCGTCGACCACAGAACGCCTTGATGCCGCGACATGAGGCGCTGCCGATTTCGGTCGAGCCCCGGCCGCCAGCAAATTCGCGGTTAAATTGAACGATTGCAATGGATTTTCGCCGGACCCTTTGCAGCAACCGGGCCCTTTGGCTTGTCGCAGCGCAGTTGGCCTGCCGCGGTTCCTCCGCTACAATTCAGTCGCTGAGTGACTGCGATGAGCAACCGCATTCTCGTCTTTTACGGCTCCTATCGTTCCGACCGGATGGGCATCCGGCTCGCCGAATTTGTGGTCGAGCGGCTGCGGCGCCGGGGCGACGAGGCCGAGTTGATCGACGCCAAGGCGATCGACCTGCCGATGCTGGACAGGATGTACAAGGAACATCCGAAGGGCGAAGCGCCCGAGCGCCTTGAACGGCTGGCCGGCAAGATCCGCAGCGCCGACGGATTCGTGTTCGTCACCGGCGAGTATAACTGGGGCGTGCAGCCCGGACTGAAAAACCTCACGGATCATTTCCTGGAGGAGTGGTTCTGGCGGCCCGCCGCGATCGTCAGCTATTCGGCCGGACGCTTGTCCGGTGCGCGTGCGGCAACCGCCTGGCACGGTACGCTCTCCGAGATGGGGATGGTGGTGATCTCGAGCACGATTGCCGTCGGGCCCATCGGGCAGACGTTTTCGACTGAAGGCGAGCCGATCGGCGGAAGCGGCGAAGCGGTTGAAAAGGCGTTCCCGCGCTTTGCGGATGACCTTATGTGGTGGGTCGAAGCGGCGAAGGCGCAGCGAGAGCGCAAGGCACCACCGTATTGATCGCGAGGCGGTCCATAGGCGAGCGAAGCGACGCCGTTCTTCGAACGGCTATCGGGCGAGCGAAGCGACGCCGTTCTTCGAACGACTATGGCCTCGCGACGGAGTGCTAGCGCGCCTTCTTTTGATAGACGCCCGAGAACGAGACATTGGCGCCGCCGCAATGCAGATTGTCGGCGACGATCAGATGCCTTCCGACGAGCTGCATGTCGACCTGGCAGTCGTACTCATCCTTGCCGTCGCCGAAGCTCATTTTGTCGGCAGATGGTTTTGCCGCATGGTCAAGGTCGCCGGTGTGCGCGCGGCTGCCCGAGCCCCACGTTGCCTCGCCCTGGATCGTCAGCATGCCAGGCTGCTTTGATTTCGTGATGCGAACGACACTGCTGGCGTCGCGCCATTCGCCGAGCCAGTCGCGTTCTGCCGGTGGTCCCTTGCTGCCCACCCAGGTGAGCCTGTCGGTTTCGATCCAGCCGACGGTTCCGGTGCCCTTGCGCGGCTGAAACCAGCTGCATGCGAACTTTCCAAAGGTTCGCGAGACGATGATTTCATCATTGGGAATGACGTAGGTTTTGAGGCGGCAGCTCTGGTCGGCTGGACAGCGTTCGTTCCCGTCGTCGTGGAAATAGATCTTGTCACCGGTCGCGCCCTTGATCCTGGCTATTCGGTACTCCTTGCTTTCGCGCGGGAAGTATCCGTTCCGGCAAAAGTGGTCGGGGTTGCCCTTGAGCTGGGCGGAAGCCGGGGTGATCAGAAGAATGCTGCACGCAACGAAGGCGAGCGATTTCGTTACAAGGCGCTTCATCTGGCTCGATCCGCAAGTGCTCTTTCGAGCGCGAACCGGGCTGATGGCGTCAGTCTGTGCTCGATCTTGTCGAATTCACTGACGTCAACAATCAACAGCGAACCTTCGGTGATAGTCAGCTCCTCGACCGGCACGTCGCGCACGATGAAGATTTCCGCGCACACAATGCCGCCGGATACTTCGCTATCCTTGCCCTTGCGGGTAGCGATGTGCTCGAACCGCTCCGGCGCGATATAATAACTCAGCTCCTCTTCAAGCTCCCTGGTTGCGCATTCAAGGAACGTCTCGTCACCTTCGCGGTGCCCGCCGAACAGTCCAATCATTCCCGGAAAAAGGATGCCGGGCTTGTCGTCGCGCAACTGGAGCAGCAGGCGTCCCTTCGTATCAAAGACAACCGTAGGCGCGATGTCCCTCTGCGGAATTGCGGGCGTATGGGCTATTTCCGGCTCTTCCACCAGTCCTCCTACTTTTCCGCCATATCTCCGGGTCTGGTCTGCCGAGCGCCGGCCGCGGTCCTAACCCAAACGGGGTATGAACTGTCGAGCACCTTAGCTGGTCCACGTCCCTGACTTGCGTAGACATGTTTGAAGTCCACACGTTTCTTGTCGTGCTGGCCCTCGATCTTCGGCATTCCGTCGCCACGGCCGATCATGACCGCGACGATGAGCACGGCCGCGCCAACGATGGTCCAGATGGCAAGCTCCACGACGAGCACTTCATCTCCTCTCGGCACGCCACAACACTGCGATAAATTCCAACGGAGCCTCATCCGATCGGATGAGGCTCCTAAAGCCACCTTGCCGCAAACTCAGCGAACCACCTTTGATTGAAGCGGTTATTTAATTTCCATTTAAATATGGCGCAACTGTATTATAGTTGAGATTTAATAATGTTGGGACCTCAGAAAAGGCAAGCGAAGGGGGCCGGCATGACCGCCTGGCAGGAATCCGAAATAGAGCAGCTGGTCGAAGCTCTTCTGTGCGAACTATCGATCGAATGGGTCGCCGAGGCCATTGATCGACACGAAGGCGACGTTCGGATCCAGATTGCTCGGCTTGGATACACGCAGCGCGTCGTGGAAACATTGCACTGAGATGCCCTGTCGCGCTTCGGTTTCAGAACGGATGCAGCGTCGTGCCCTTTGCGCGCACACGATGCGCGACCTGCAACTTCAATCACGAATCGCCTTCCATGCAGACTTGGGTTGACGAACCAGGGACTGCTTGGACGGATTTAGCTCAATAAGGTCATTCAACGGGGAGGTCGGTCAGTCGTATGGCAAGGGGTGTCATCAAAAAGTGGGTCCAGGATCGCGGCTTCGGCTTCATCAAGCCGGAGAATGGTGGCGAGGACATTTTCTTTCATTTTTCTGCTTTGAGCGAAGGTGATCAAATCAGAGAAGGTGCCATGGTCATTTATGAGACAGGCACTGACAAGAAGACCGGCAAGACGAAGGCTCTCAGCGTGAATCTGCCATGAGAGTGTTGCGTGCCAGCCCCGCGGGCTCTTCGGAACGCACGACGGGCTTCGCTTGATCCGTTGCGTCCTGCGAAAGAACGCAAAGAGCTGCTCGCGACATTGTTTCGGCACGATGCCTTGCTAGTGGTCTGATTCATTCAGGCGATTCCCAAATCGCCCGAAGCGGTTCAAGCTCTCGGTATGAGAGCAGGAATTGTTGTGAAGGTTACACCGGGCGATCGCCGCCGACTTGAGGCGATTATCGC